>Ga0181574_10000546_pt1 | contig 34888 bp, 32 predicted proteins | sample 101ome_24_FD_145600 | JGI IMG/M metagenome (GOLD analysis project Ga0181574, IMG submission 145600) | Coastal salt marsh microbial communities from the Groves Creek Marsh, Skidaway Island, Georgia - 101410AT metaG (spades assembly) | ecosystem: Environmental > Aquatic > Marine > Intertidal zone... | reverse complement strand
TCTCCGAATTGGAGCACCTAATCGCGGAGCAACTTGGCCAATTGGATCTGAAAAAACGGGACGACGAAGGGGAAGAATCGACTCCCCCGGTAAAGATCGCAATCGTCGGTCGACCCAATGTCGGTAAATCCTCACTCATCAATGCCATTCTCAACGACGAGCGCAGCATCGTTTCTGATGTCGCAGGGACGACCAGGGATGCCGTCGATGTTCCTTATCGGAGAAACGGACAGGACTTCACCCTGATCGACACAGCCGGCATCCGAAAACGAACGAGGCGCGATACTTCCGTCGAAGTGTTTTCCGTGATGCGCTCCGAAAAATCAATCGAACGTGCCGATATCTGCCTGCTCGTTATCGATGCCTCCTCCGGTGTTGTTTCGCAGGATCGTCGCATCGCCCGCATCGTGCTCGATGCCCACAAGCCATGCATCGTGCTTCTCAATAAATTCGACCTCTATCATCCCGATGCGAGATTTCAGGATCGGATCGAAAATTTCCGTGAAGAACTCGGCGACGATTTGTTCTTTCTTCCCTATGCGCCAAAGATTGCGATTTCGGCAAAGGAGCGAAAATACATCACGAAAATTTTCGACGGAATCGACAAGGTCATTGAGACGTCTGCCGATCCGGTTCCCACCGGGATCCTCAATAAGCTTCTTCAGCAGTCGATCGAGCGAAATCCCCCACCCGTTCGACAGAATCGCCGTCTAAAACTTCTCTATGCGACCCAGAAACGGGAGGACAAACCGCGTCCTGTCCCTGTTCCCGAGTATCTGCTTTTCGTAAACTATGCGAATCTCCTGACCCGGACCTATGAACGCTTTCTCGAAAACCAGATTCGAAAGGATTATTCGATGGAAGGCCTTCCCTTCATTTTCCGGGTACGATCCCGAATTGGCCGCAACAATGAGGAGAAAACGGAGAAGGAATATAAAGGCAAAAATAGAGGCAAGACTTCCAAGAAAAAATTCCGTCGGAGGAAATAGTTCAAAATAGTAGATCCTGATTATGTGTTGGAAATCCACTCACTGTGGCGGGCCCAATAACGATGAAGTTCATTCCATTAGCCCGAACTGCGAGAAGAGCCGCAACGGTGATACCTTTTTCAGTGATGGCTAAATCCTGCTTTGATCTACCACCTGGGAAATCCCTTAGCGAAACATAACCGACTCTAGAGAAGCAGTATGTGGCGAGATTATCCTCGGATCCAATTTTGTCCGCGATATTTTCGCGGGGATCATCGCCATCGTTGGCGAGGGATCCGGGTTTTATTAATCCAAGCTGAAAAGCGGCAGAGAAATTACCATTAAGGAAATGATGGCAGCGGCTCATTCCCACAGATCCGATGCAGTCGTCGGTATCGACATGGACCGCAAAACCATTGACCTAGGACAGAGCATGATGATGATTTGCGCCTCCAGCACCGCAGTCGCGCTGGAGCCGGGAGGAGAGTAAGGCTCTCACTCTCTTTACCGAGACCGAATGTCCTCGATCTCCTCCGGAGTTGCAGGAAGAACATTCATCTTCGCATCGTCCGGGATCTCCACGTCGGGATTTTCCTCGTAGAGATAGGCTTCCATGATCATGTAAACCTTGCCCCGACTGTTGGGCCGAAAGGTTCGTGCCCCAAGTGTCCGTGTTATCTTGATCGGCTCCTCACCGGTTTCGATTTCGAGCACAAACTGCTGCCCGCCCAAACCAAATGTGGGGTCAACCTTACGCATCTCATTCTGAATTTCGACAAGCGGTCGAAACAGTTCCTGATACTTGACCTTCCCGTCGACAATATTCGGCGGAGAAACCTTGGGAACTTCGATATCGACGAAAATATTGAGCGTGCCGCGCGGCTGGTTCGCAACCAGTTCTGGATTGGCTTCCAGCAGCTCTTTGTTATGGGGAATCTCCAGAAATCCCTGGTCGTTGACCACAACGACCATCGGTCCTTCATTGAGATTCAAAAAGAGTTCAATGTCCTTGGATTCCACCTTGGGGTTTTGGCTCTTGATACGCAGCTTGTACGTTTCTGCGTCCGGTTTCGATCCGCCATCGCTCTGGGCAATCTTGATGAGCTGGCGATATGGGAGGCGCGCGAGATTGCTGATATTAAGCGGACGACCAGAGAGCGTCTCCGGCGTTTTCGCAGCCTCCCTCTTTTCGTCCTGGCCCAATACGAGTGCCGCCGATCCCGGCACACACAAAAAAAGAAGAACAAGCAGGTGTTTCATTCGAAATGGCAGTCCTTTTTACTGAACACTGGTGAGAGAAGCAATTCAAGTCTGATCATTGCCCACGGTTCACTATTCAAGAACGATCCTCTTTCCATTTTCTTTGCCAATACATGCGAATTCCGTCGGCACACATTCCCGCACCATTGATTTCCTGTAGTGTTTCCCAGGTTTCTCGAGGCGTATTTAGGCTAAAGGCCTGCTCCATCTGGAAGGCCTGATAAGCGATCTGGAGCGATTCTTCATCCATCCCCTCTACGAGTCGCTGCCGCACAAATTCCACATTAAGCTCTACCACCTCGCGATAGTCAGCCCAATGTTTGGCCGGGTCAGGAACCTCCCCAAAATGAGTGAGAAAAAGTCTCTTTTTCCCCAGTTTCTCCAAGCGTTCCACACTCGCGAGCGTGTGTTCGAGATGAAACTGTGGTGGAGCTGAAGTTAACGACAGATAGCCAGAGTCATCGATACGGACACCGCAGGAATCCCCCGCAAAAACTGTATTTTCGATGACGAAAGCATGATGATGAAAGGCATGGCCCGGCGTGTCGATGGCGGTGACTTCCAACCCCGCAACCTCAACCGTTTTCCCGTCAGCAATCTCCCTGATATTCCCCTCAGGAGCCGGCGTCATATCTCCCCACAGGGAATCGAAACGATCTCCGTAGACCATTCTCGCGCTCTCAACGAGACGAGTCGGATCAATGAGATGTTTGGCACCTTTAGGGTGAACAAAGAGAGGAACACCTTGGGCGGCAAACCATCCTGCTGCCCCAGCATGATCAAGATGAATATGGGTCACGAAAACCGCGGCAAGATCAGCGGGTGCAAGCCCACGTTCATCCAGTTTCGTGATGAGCTGCTCCCTGCAGGTTTCGCAGCCGGTTTCAATCAAGATCGCACCTTCAGAACCGGTCACGAGAAATGACGCGATCGCCCGCGGAAGATTCTGAAATTGCAGGTCGAGAGTCTCGATACTGATATCATTCGCCATCACGAATTCTAGAAGAAGCCCGCGAATAGCGCGACAACTTTTCTACGTCCACGCCCCTCAGCCGGAAGTGATCACAAAAAACATTCAAGCCCAAACCGATCGTGCCGAGAATCTCCCTTCCTAGCGAGGCGATTTTAACAACGATCTTAGGCACCTGTTCGCAGTATTACTCTCAACCCTTCCGATCTCGCATGTCGGAGTCAAATCCCGGATTACTAAAGCTGACCTGAACCTTTCCAACCCGATTTTCGTTGCCGTTGCAAAAGCGTTCGACAAGCAGCATCCCCTCTCGGCTCCGAATTCACATCTAAAAACCGCATTTTGGGATGATTGGAGGGACCGGTATGCATGGTAACGCCCGTTTGAATTCATCACGGAAAATAATATTTTTATTAAAAATTAAAATTAACTTATGTTCTTTGCGGAACTTTTTTATAATTTATTAACTCTTGCCACTCTCCAAGGGCCGGTATCGCATTTTTACGGTTCTGAAAGCGGGATTTCAGTCGCACCTCTTTGGGCGCTCCAAATTTACCCTTATACATTGGGCTTTCGCGCAATGACTGCTACTGCCCCAAGCCAACCTGCGGCGTAGTAAAGGAATCCTGGATCCATGTCAGGTCCGGCTTTTCCCTGTCCTGCAAAATGACTTCTACAACATCGAAGCGGAAAGCGATTTCGGGAAAATTGAGTAATCGCAACCAAGCGTTAGCACCTCGACTGATGAGCTTTTGCTTTGCTTCATTCACAGCCTGAGAAGGGCGCCCGTAATCCAGACTCGTCCTTGTTTTCACTTCCGTAAACACAAGGAAGTCCCTATCGCGACAAACGATGTCGACCTCGCCCCCACCTCCTGCTCGATAGTTGCGATACAAAATTCGACACCCCTTCATGCGAAGATATTTTGCAGAAAGTCGCTCACCTGTTTCACCGACCCAGCGATTCCATTCCCCGCGCTCCATCGTGGCTCTGTCAGGGAAATCGAACTCCTCTTCCAATTCGGTATCCCACTTTTCGCAAAACCATCCGGATAGCCTGTCGCGAAATCGCTCGAGAGAAGATTGTGTGAGCAACTGAATCTGCCGAGTCGCGCTCATCTCTTACCAAAATCGAATTCCGCCTGCGCTACCGGCGCGAAGCTATATCGATGGATGGGGCACGGGCCGTGTTCGCGAAGCGCTTCGCGATGCATCTCGGTGCCATACCCCTTGTGCCGTTCGAAACCATACTCCGGATACTTTTTTGCATAGCGCACCATGAGCCGGTCGCGCTCGACCTTGGCGATGATGCTCGCTGCAGCAATGCTCAGACTAATGGAATCCCCTTTCACCAAAGCCCGATGAGGAGCGGGGAAATCCCGAACTGGCTTTCCATCAATCAAGGCGATGTCGGGCGTCGGATTGAGTTTCCGGAACGATCTGCGCATCCCCTCCCAGGTCGCCTGAAGAATATTGATCTCGTCTATCTCTTTCGGCTCGATCATGACCGAAGACCAGCGGATATCCTCGTTGCTGATGATTTCTTCGTAGATGGATTCCCGGACCTTTTCCGAGAGCTGCTTGGAATCATTCAGCTTCGGGTGCGAGAAGCCTTTCGGAAGAACAACCGCCGCGACAGAAACCGGCCCCGCAAGAGGCCCTCTACCCGCCTCATCAATTCCCGCAACGACGGGAGAGCCATCGCTTTGGCATTGCAGTTCGTGAGAAAGATCCGGCATAGGCGTTAAAGGAAAAGCTGCTCTAAAAATTCCAAACCTTGCGCTCCTTCCCGCCCGCATCAAGTAAACGGATCCAATCGATGAGAATCACGCCCTTGCTGCGTGCGGGGTCGATTCGAAGCCTGTCGAGTTTGTCGGCAGGAACCGCGATGTCGTATTCGTGCCACTCACCATCCGCCTTGGTCTGGAATGTCGGCATTCGCTCCGCCGAAGCCGGCTTGTTGAAATAGATTGCGCCGGCTCCGGTAGCTTTTGTCTTCATCCGCATGCGAACGATAAAGGAACCTCCTCTCATTTCAGGGAAAGGGGCAGCCACCATTTGGGGGTCGCGCCCCGTGCTTGTTATCCGTAAATGCCCCCCCGCAACTTGGAGGGAACAGGTCCCCGTTGCGCTCCAGCCTCCGGCCGGTTTCGAAGAAGTGTTTCCTTTCCTGTGCTTCGAAGCCGGAACGCCTATTTTTTCCGGCCTATACTTCGTAGGATCGAAGGTGGGATTGGGAATCGGAACAATGGCACTAGAATCCTCGAGGTGGCTTTCGATGAGCTGATCCAGTTCCGCAACCTTGTCTGGATGGGTTTCCGCAAGGTTATTGGCTTCTCCCAGGTCACCTTTAAGATCGTACAATTGGAAGGCATGCGCACCGTCTTCTCCTTCATGAAAAAGCCGGATCAGTTTCCAATCACCCGAATGAACTGATATCGAAGGTGGCAGCCAATCAGGAACAGGTGGGCTGTGTGGAAAGTAGGTGAAAATGGCGTCGCGATCGAGCGTTTCGCCACGCAGGGCTGGCATCAGATCGATTCCGTCAACGACGTGATCCGACGGAATTGCAACGTCGAGATGGTTGAGGATGGTCGGATAAAAATCCGATGTCTGAATGATCTCATCGCTGCGACTGCCTGGTTCCGTCACCCCAGGCCAAACCACCACAGTTGGGACACGGACTCCGCCTTCGAACATTGTTGCCTTTCCTCCCCGCAAAGGTGAATTACTCGTCGGAGTCGTGCCTTCGACTTTGTCGTACATGTTTCCCCCATTGTCAGAGGAAAATATGATTACGGTTTCGTCTGCAAGCCCTGCCACGTCTATCGCATCGAGAAGCGTCCCCACGGCATCGTCCATCGAATGAACCATCGCGGCGTAAATAGGCGAACGTTGCGTGTTTGTCGGATCGATTTTCTTTCGGTATTCGCCGATAAGTTTCTCTTTCGCATCAAAGGGCGCGTGAACCGAAAACATCCAGTAGTTCATGAACCAGGACTCGTCTTCCTGACGCTCCTGTAACCAGTCGACGGCTTCATCAACCATGCGGTCTTCGATGTGTTCTTTCGGTTTCTTTTCAAAGAAGTTTTTGAATTTCCAAGGCGCCACGAAACTCCCAGCCGGCCCCGGTCCTGAGTGATGCGGGATATCCTCTTCGAACCCGTGTTCCAGCGGACTGTATGGTTCAGGTCCGAGATGCCACTTACCGAAATGGGATGTGGAGTAGCCAGCGCTCTGCAACAGTTTGCCGAGTGTTGGGAGATTGGGATCAAGCCGCGTAACGGAATTGGTCTGCAAGGCCTTCAGGGACGGATTGCCCGATTTGCCAACGGATGGTTTCAGTCTCACTTCCCCCGTATGATGCTGAGGGGCTGTCGAGCCATGACGTGCCGGCGTCTGCCCAGTCAAAATACTGGCGCGTGTGGGAGAACAGAGCGGGCTGTTGGAGTAGGCCCGGCTGAAAGTCATGCCGCGCTTCGCGAGCCGCTCCAGATTCGGCGTTTCGTATAGGCTCGTGTGCCCGTATAGCGTCGTGTCTGCCCAGCCGAGGTCATCGGCGAGAATGAAAACCACGTTCTTTGGCTTGGCCTCGCTCACGCTGAGCAGGAGAAAAACAAACGTAATAGCGAGGAAGATTCCTTTCATGAAGGCGGATTCGTTCAAACCAAGGTCAATGCTAGCTTGAAGCCGAGTTCATAAAGTCGATCAACTGACGAAATCTCCCTGCCAGACCGCGTTTCTTTACACAGATCAGGCGAGGCAGACCAGCGAGATGTGGCTCATCGCCTTCCTCGGGCAGCGCTTCACAGGTTTCAAACTCCCCTTCCTCCAGCAAGTCGATGTAATCCTTGTTCAGCTTCGCGAGCATGGCGTCGTCAACCGGCTTTTGCAGGCGCATCACAAGCTTGTGCTTCACATAGCGATAGCTGTGAAAGTTCTGGTAGAAATTTGTAATCTCAAAAATGGCCTCGTCGAGATCAGATGTGATTTTGAAGAGATGAAAGTCCTCCTCGGAAATCAGACCGAGCCGCAGAAGGTGATCGTTCACGAACTGCATCCACGTTTTCCAATAGGTCCCACCTTTTGCATCGACCAGTACGACGGGAACGACCTGCGCTTTCCCTGTTTGGATCAACGTCAAGACCTCGAAGAGTTCATCCATCGTTCCAAAACCGCCTGGAAAAGCAGCGATCGCATCACTTTCCTTCACGAAGGCCAGCTTGCGGGTGAAGAAATAATTAAAATCGATCAGCTTCTCATCACCGTGGATATGTTGGTTTGCTCCCTGTTCGAAAGGCAGCTTGATGTTCAAACCGAAGCTCCCGTCGCGGCCGGAGCCTTCCTGCGCTGCTTCCATGATTCCCGGACCGGCACCGGTAATCGACATGAATCCCGCATCGAGCATGCGTCTTGCAAAATCAATTGCCGCCTGAAACTCGGGTTCTTCAGGCTTCGTGCGCGCACTTCCGAAAATAGACAGTTTGCGCTCCTCAACGAAGGGAGCAAAAACCCGGCTCGATTTTCTCATTTCCTTGAGCGCTCGATTGTAGAGTTTCAGATCTCCTTCCGGCGGACAGTCACGTCCCATCTTCAAAGCCGTAACGATAAGTTCCTGGATCAGTTCCGATGATGCATCACAGGCCCATTCGTCGACGAGAGCCTTGATTCGTTCATCAATCCGACTATCGCCAGTCGTTCCAAATTGGGTGGGCAGGCCAAAAATTCCTCCTCCAGTGAAGTCGCGCGGATCTTTTCGCAGGTTTCGTCTTTTACTCATGCTGGCCGAAGCTACCGGACGAAAAGACGCAGCTCAATCCCGAAACTCGAATTTGCTGAGCAAAAAGCCGGATTTTTTCCTTTCCTGCTCGGCCTATTGAGTGCTTTAGTTCCCGCCCCATGGCCGACCCATTAGACGACATCCGCATCGACTCGATCCAGCAACTGATCGCTCCCACAATTCTCAAGGAGCAGATCCCTGTTTCTGAGCAGGCTCACAACACGGTAACCCAAGTTCGCGAGGAAGCAGAAGCAATCCTCCGGGGTTCCGACAACCGTGTTCTTGCCATTGTTGGCCCCTGCTCGATTCACGATACCGAGGCCGCACTCGAGTATGCTGACCGCCTCGCCGCACTCAACGAGGAAGTCAAAGACGACATACTTCTCGTGATGCGTGTCTATTTTGAAAAGCCGCGGACAACCATCGGCTGGAAAGGTCTCATAAACGATCCTGATCTCGACCAGTCCTACCACATCAATCGTGGTCTCACTATCGCTCGTCGACTCCTCGTCGAAGTTAACGAAAGGGGCATCGGCGCCGGAACCGAATTTCTTGATACAATCAGCCCGCAATTCTACGCGGACCTCATCAGCTGGGGAGCTATCGGAGCCCGCACTACCGAGTGTCAGCTCCACCGCGAACTCGCCTCTGGCCTTTCCATGCCTGTTGGTTTTAAAAACGGAACCGAGGGCAATTGCCAGATCGCCATCGACGCGATCCAGTCAGCGAGCAAGCCTCACCGCTTCCTTTCTGTTACCAAGGCCGGAGACAGTGCCATCGTTGCCACAAAAGGTAACGAAACCTGCCACGTGATTCTTCGTGGTGGCAAAAGCGGACCTAATTTCGACGGTGAGAGCGTTGCGAGAGTCCGCAAGTCATTGCAAGATGCTGGACTCGATCCATCTATCATGATCGACTGCAGCCACGCCAACAGCGGCAAGGATTACAAAAATCAGCCTGCCGTCTGTGCAAAAATCGGAGCGCAAATTGCTACTGGCGACATGTCGATCCGATCAATCATGATTGAAAGCCACCTCAAAGAAGGTTCGCAGAAGATCAACTCCGATTCATCCGAGCTCGACTACGGTGTCAGCGTTACTGACTCCTGTGTGGGTTGGGAAACCACCGAGGAGATGATCCGGCATTTGGCTACCGACGTTCGCAAGCGACGCGCTACTTTTCTCGCGTAAAATGTAGACCTGACAAGGTTACATGACTGACCTGACAGCGTCAGATGACGAATTTAATGGGGTTAGGCCTTTCCTCAAAGGGTGGGAATTCATGCTCTAGCCCGGGGGCCTTTATCAGTCTACTGCCTGTGTTCTTGACCGGGGACGATTCTCTACCGAAGTTCTAAGCGTGATCGAATCCCTTGAGCTGCCGTTTACGAAGTCGCGCATCGCGATGCTCGTCTCTTTCGCGTTGGCGACGATTCTGCTGATCCCCGCTCACCAGTTCATCGCGGGCGGAATCTTTGCAATCGTCTGTGTGATTCTGATCGCACAGGATCCTGAACCACAACTGCGGCGGCGCATAGGAATTCTGCTCGGATGTGTCATCTTGTTGGGAGTTACGGACATCAATCCCTCGCTTTCGAATGAGAACTTTCTCAAGGTCGGAATTCCCTTCACACTCGTGATTGCCCTCCCCGGAGTCATCCAGTATTTTGGAGATCGCGGCATCATTCGCTATCGCTTCTGGCCGAAAATCTGGCGCAAGCAGGACATCATCTACACGATTCTATCGATTCCTCTCGCCTGGGTCGTATTGAAATCCTACGATTGGGGCAACCGGACTTTTTTCGAAGATGAGCTCTTTCGTCACTGGTTACTCCCAGCCGAACCGGACGCTATGGAAATCCGCCGACTGTTCATCGGGATCAACCTCGTGGGAATCTGGGACGAACTATTCTTTGTGAATGTCTGCTTCGCTCTCTTCCGCAGTCTCTTCCAATTTCGTGTCGCCAATACGATGCAGGCAGTCGTTTACACGGCCGTCCTCTTTGATATGGCCTTCACCGGCTGCGGGGTCTTTATCGTCTTTGCCTTTGCCTGGACGCAGGGAGCGATGTTCGAAAAATCAGAAAGCCTCCTATGGGTTCTCATTGTGCACCTCATAGTCGACTACTTTCTCGTGGCGATGATCGTGCAGACTTACTACCCGGGATATGGGCTGGATTTCCTGTGGCGGAAGGGTTTCTGAATACAGAATCGGTTGCTCAGCCACGCCTCCAAAAGCTGGATTGAAACTCCTTCAACTACTTAATTTTTTTCAACTTAATAACTGGAGGCGCGTGAAGTTTCCGGTATGCTGCTGGTATGGGTTCGATGCCTTCGCTACGCTCAAGCAGGAAAACTTTATGGAGGTAAAACAACGCCGTCAGAGTTTGCCGTGAAGCAACTCTTGCCCGTGGAAACAAGATACCTGCGCATGAATCCGGAAATACGCAAACCAATGGACGGAACGGAGAAGCGAGTCGCAGCAATGCCTATCTATCACGTTCCCAAGCAAAAGGTAGCTGCAATCGAGCCCAAGTTGCAGGACGGCGATGTCATCGGGATCGCGACTAAGTATCATGGTGGCTATTGCTCCCACGTCGGATTGATTTCTCGATCCGATTACGGCGATGCGCGCTTCATGCACGCATCGCGAGACCACAGAAAAGTGGTTATCGATAAATCTATCTCCGGCTATCTCAACAAATACAGCAAACAGGCTGGGGCAATTATTGGCCGCCCGCTAGAGGCGAGTGAAGCCGTAACAGATCCAACCCTGTATCAGGCCAATCTCAGAAAGATGATCGGCTGATTGGAACTCGAATACCAAGGTATGATCGCTTCCATCGACCCCAAGTTAGGAAAAGCTCTAATTGAAGCTGCGAGCTGGCTTCTCATTGCCCTCGGTTTGCTTAAAGTAATGATCTACATCGTCGGGGAACTCCTCCCCGGTGCTTACTCGAAAATCAAATCAGAGAAGGCACGAAAGTTCATGACTGGAAACGGCAATCGCCTCGTCTTCGGTCTTTTAGGTACCTTCACAGTCCTCCTCGGCATCGCCTTTCTCCTACTCGGTCGCTTCCTCTTCGGAATCCTCGAGAGGAGCGGCAACATCTAAGGCCTCTTCCGTCTCCGCCCCATCGTCTTCTGCGGACTCGCCTTCCGTTTCTCCCTCGGCTTCATCGTCGGATGGCGCATCATCGCCTTCCTTTTCCGCCGGTTCCCCCTCCTCGCCGCTGGCATCGCACTCTTCTGCGGCTAGAAGTTCAGCAACTTCCATCTGGACCGTTTCGATCTCGTCGAGTTTTAATCCAGGATCCCCAACGATGAAGACCTCACCAGATTCCTCGTGTTCATAGAAGAGCAGCTTTCGCGATTCCGCTTCCTGAACATCGGTTGGAATTAGTTTCTTCTTCCGCTCCAGCATCAAAGCTAGGATGTAACGGGCGTTTTCGGTTTTGGGATCGTCTTCCTCCGTGAATCGTCGGAGCATTCCTTCCACAGAGTTCTCATCGATTTTCTTGTTATCCGTCTCCACAACAGGCGCTTTGTAAGTCGATTTCCAGAAAGAAAAAGGAGGGGGATCAATCTCACTTTGCACCTTTTCCCAGGATTCGATCGCATAATCCCGGCGGATAAACCCGTCAGATTCAGGATCATCGAAAATGCAGGTGTAAAATTCCTGCCCATCGGTGAATGCTTCGCCTTTGAGTTCGCATTGCGCCTGAGTTGCGCGAATTTTCCAATCGAGAATAATGGCCATGAAAGAGGTAAAAAAGTGTGACAGTTCACGCGTTACCCGACGCAGGTAGATCAGGAATGGATGGGATTCAAGTTCCGATCTAAAGTGGTTCCTCTTCGATGCTGCTTTTTCGCCTCCGAAAGAGTGCTACGAGTATGCTTCGTAGCTTCGGTATCTCCCGATTTTGTCCGCGGAACCAGAGAAGAACGAGACCGATTGCGGCGATCACAAAATTGGTCGACCAAGCGGCCCAGAAGGGACTGATTTGATCAATATGTCCGAGCGCGATTACAGTTCCCCTCATCAGATACATGAAAGCGAAGATCACAATCGCCCCAGTCACTCCCCCCATCACGCCACGGCGGGAATAGACAATCCCAAGCGGCGCTGCGATGAGGATCATGACTAGGCAGGTCAGCGGCTCAGCAAAGATATACCAGCGATTCGTTCGAAACGGTGCAAGACTGACTCGATCGAGATCGGCATTTGCTTCCAAATACATGGTGAGTCCAGACATTCCAAGGTGCTCCGACTCTTGTGAGGAACTCAACACTTTCCACGGGGTTTCGCTCCAGCCATCGATATCGAGCCGCTGTTGCTGCGAAATACGCGGAATGTGGTTTTCATCGTATTCGTAGACAGTAGCATTCATCAATCGCCAGACGGGAGGGTCTTCATTCCCCATCCAGCGAGCGCGGTTGGCTTTCCAGATTTTTTCCGGATACCCTTCCTCATCGAGTTGCCAGATCACGAGGTCTGCCATGTCTTCACTGAGGACGAGGGGAACTTTCCCCACGAACCAGGTTCTTCGGTCAGCCTCGTTTGGATGCATCCAGCCACGTCTCGCCCAAACATCCTGCCGCATACGCTGACCATGTTTTTTTGCCCAGGCTTCTCGCTTCGCCGTCTCAACAATAGCCTCGGTATATCCAACTGCGGAGGGTGCCCACTCGTATTTGAAGGCGAGGCAGATAAGAGAGGCATAAAGCCCAGTGACAAAAAGTGGCATCAGGATACGGACCACGCTTCGCCCTGCTCCGATCATACTGATCAACTCATTAGACTTCGACATCTTGCTCAGTGCAAAAAGCCCAGATAACAAAACCACAATCGGAACCACGAACACAATCAGGTAAGGAAGCTGAACAACGTAAAACCAGAGGACCCGGCTCAATTTCATTGCTGCGAAGAGGCTCCCGTTATCTGTAATGTCTCCGATAATGAAAACCGCAACCATGGGAAGTAGACAAAACACAAAAGGAGAGAGGAAACTGTGAACCGTGTAGCGATCCATGAGGCCTAGGCGAAAGTAGACTACGGCGACTGCAGGAATGCTGAGGATCAGGACCGCAACAAGAAACAAACCCCCGAAATAAGCCGGAACAGAGGGCGTTTCACCAGCGAGGGCTTTTCCTGAAAGCGCCTCCTTTGTCGCAAGAATATCGGCGGGCAACCAAGCCGCGAGCGCAGCAAACGCAGCTACCCAAAGCGAGAACAGAATTAGGGTTTTTCGTGTCCCCGGTCCGGTTCCTTCTCGCAGCCACAGTGTGACGATAAACGAAATCAGCGCGAGAAAGACGCCGCCCCCCTGCCAGAAAACCGGGGCAATGGATGGAAGATCGCTCAGGTTTCCCGGTGTTCCTTCCTCTCTGAGAGCCAATCCACTGTCGTTGTAGTCCTGGAGCGTCGCAAAAAACAGGACACTGAGGCCAAAAACCAATGATCCCGTAAGCAGCTTGAAGGTAAGCCCTTTCTTATCCCCAAAACTGAAGACCGTCTCCAGCTTGGACCCGACAAATCGAGCGATTCGCGAGATTGCCTTTGCCAGAGGGTTACTTGTCAGGAGATGGATCATGAACCATACTATGGTCTCGTAGCTTACTCGTCAGGTGACGCGTGCTATGCTGACCAAAAGTCGAATCAGAAAGGTAAACTTTCACAAATCCGAACCATCGAAGAATCGCGTCAGGATATGGAACGGTCAAGAGAGAGCTTCGTTAGAGATGACGAGGCGTTTTGCAAGATTCCGCAGCACGAGACAGTTGAGGAACTTGCGAAGCGCGTGCTCTTTTCCGACTCCTTGGAGGAAAAGCTTCGCCCATCTCAGCTGAGCCGGGAGAGCGGCAGCCCCAGCGTTCTCGGTTCTAGACTCCCAGAAAATCCGATTCGCCCTAATCATCTCCGCTTCGCGCGAAGCGGTGAGGCTCGCCCATCTCTGCCGAGTTCTGCCTCCTTGGTAAATGCAGAAAACCGCGGCGTGCTGCTTCACTTTTTTGCCAACCACGAATTGCTCGCGGCAGAACTCATGGCCCTAGCTTTGCTGAAATTTCCCGATGCTCCACCTGCCTTTCGTGCAGGTCTGGCTGAGACGCTTCGAGAAGAACAGCGACACACTCGCTGGTATGTGAATCGCATGGCGAAATGCGGTATCGATTTTGGACAATACCCGCTGAACCGCTTTTTCTGGGATGCGGTATCATCGATGGAATCTCCACTCGACTACGTCTCACGCCTGAGCCTGACATTCGAACAAGCAAACCTCGACTACGCACGGCACTACGCTGGCGTTCTCGATCGGGCGGGAGACCGCGAAAGCTCCGCCATTCTCGACCGAATCTACCATGATGAGATTTTCCATGTCGGTTACGGCCTCGACTGGTTTCGGAAGTGGAAAGCACCGGACAAGAGCGATTGGGAAGAACTGAAAAAGCGCCTCGTATTCCCCATCTCTCCAAGCCGGGCCAAGGGAAACCGCGCTATATTTAATGAGGATGGCAGAAGACTAGCTGGTTTTGATGACGATTACATTCGCAGGCTTTCTCTGTTCGAGCGGTCGAAGGGTCGAACTCCAAACGTTTACTGGTTCAATCCAGACACAGAAAACCGAATCGCACGCCACCCTCGCCCCTGGCATCCAACTGCACGCATTCAATCTGTGGTTGAAGATCTGGAAATCGTAATCGCTTTCCTCGCGAAGCGTGATGACATCGCCACTCTCCGGCGTCCTCCATCGCTGACTCACATCGAGAAACTCCGGCGCGCTGGGCTCACTCTTCCCGAATTTGGAACCGTTAAGGACCTCTCCGATCCCGAGTTTCGGGCGAGGAAACTCCACGAGTTCCGCCCATGGGGACTGGGGCCAGATCTAACTGAGTCTTTTAGCTTTCTTTCCGAAAGTTCTTCTGTGCCACAACCGGGGCTTATATGGACTGATTCGACGCGAGAGTTATTTTCGAAGGCGGCACAATCAGAAGCCCTGCCCGAAGCTTTTGGCACTTGTTTCCCGGTGCGATCACAAACCGATCTGGAATCAGCTGTGACATCGCTGGAGGAGAATGGCGTGCGAGAAATTCAAATCAAACGCCCTTATTCCACGGCCGGCGGCGGAATGAAACGACTGACGTTCGGGGAGTTGAAAGCCTTTGCAGATGGCGGCATGAAGGAGAAAGCGAAAGAGGAAGGTGGTCTTCTCCTCGAACCTTATCATGATCGGGTCTTCGATTTTTCTGTGCTCTTCGAAATGCAGCCTGCAGGTTTACGCAAGCTAGGCCAAACGTCTCAGGTGATAGCTCCCTCGGGAGGCTATCGAGGAACCCTTTCCTTCTCCTCTTTTTCCAGCGGGCTCCCTCCTGAGATCGCACGATTTCTTAATACGGATGCTCTTTATCACTATGAAGAAGAGAGCGCCTTCTGCGAATCTCTTGCTTCCTGGCTCCGGAGCCATAATTACCTCGGCCCTGTGTGTGTCGATGCCTATCTGCATCGGAATGACGATGGGGAACTTCAACACCGCGTCGCGTGCGAAATTAATGCTCGTTTCACGATGGGGCGAGTCGCTCACGAACTGCGGAAACAAGTCGCTCCCGACTGTGGGCTGCGGTTTGAAATTTTGAAGTATGACTCCCAATTTGATGAAAGTGAGAACTACGAGCTCAAGGATGGTAAAATTTTCAGAGGCTCGATAATCCTGACCGAACCAAGACCGGATTCCCGCTTTGCTGCACGCATCACTATTGCTAAGCGTCGCGATGATCTGTAGACTACGGACAGGCGATCCTTCATGCCTCCCTGCCTCATTATCATTGTCTGCGCCTTGCTGACAAGCCACCCCGCATTCCCTGCTGAACTGGCACGTGAAGTCGCGGCTATGGTTTGCCCGGCCGCCGCAGAAATACACATCGGTGGCCAGCTGCGCGGCGGAGGAGCTTTTGTCAAAAATATCAAAGGCAAACCATTTGTAATAACAGCAGCGCATCTGTTTCCGAATCCCCGGGTTACCTGTTTTGTTCGATGAGGCGCACTTTGCTTCACTCCTGGAATACGACCTTGGCCATGATCTCGCTCTACTCGAAGTTGATCCGGCGTCAGTTAAACGATACCTCACACTCTCAGTAGCGGTAAATCCACCATCAGAAAAGTAACCCGTTTTTAATTTCGGCCCGGCCCTAAATCGGCGAACATTAGTAATTCCGGGAAACGTCGATGATGCTCGTGTTTCTTTCACAGGATCTTTTAAAAACCAGGGCTACATCCAGCACTGGTTTCGATCTGGGATGAATCCCGCGCTACCTTCGGGTGGAATCTGGGTGAACCGGTCGGGTGAAAGCGTGGGCATACATTACGGACGACTGATTGGCGATCAGAGCGCTTCTTCTTCCGGCCTGAGCACGGCTTCTCCGCCAAAAGCTATTCGGCAGCTGATAAAAGACCTGTGGGAAGGGTCGATCAGTTTTCTTCGCGCAGGTAGTTTTCGATTTCGAACTGGGCACGACGACGGGGCTCCCCCTCTTTGCGCTCCTGATAGGCATTTGTCAGGTCGTGGTCGAGAATTCGAGCCTTCGTGTTGTCATTCCATTGAATATCGAAGCACTCCTCCAACTGCGCCTTGAGACGAGAGGCGTAAATCGGGAAAACCGTTTCGACGCGGGAGTCGAAGTTCCTCGGAAGGAGGTCGGCTGATGAGAGATAGACCTCGTCATCTCCAGCATTTTTGAACCAGAACATGCGACTATGTTCTAAATACTTGTCGACAATACTAATCGCCTGAATTGGACTTTTTTCCAATACCATCGAAAACATGCTACGCACGATTAGCCGAACAGGAACTCCAGCTGCCGCAGCCCTATGTATCAACTCGTTGGTCTCAGAGTCTGAGAAATTGTTCACCTTTATCGAAATTCCTGAGGAAAGCCCCGCATCGTGATTTGCGATCTCTCGCTCAATTTTCTCTCGGAGGAACGTCCGGAGATAAAAAGGAGCAGAGACGATGTGCTTCAACTTGGGAGGCTGGTACGACCGACGGAAAAAACGGGAAATTTCTGCAGCATCATGTCCAAACTCCTGATCGTAGGTGAAGAGCAGATGATCCGCGAAAGTCGTTGCAGTGTCCTCGTTGAAATTTCCGGTGCCTAGAACTGTGTAATAGCGGATCTGCCCCTGCTCCTTTCTCGTGATCAGAACCATCTTGCTGTGAACCTTCAAACCCTGAACACCAAGCTGGACTTGCACTCCCGCATCGCGATAGCGCCCCGCCCATTTGATGTTAGCTTCTTCATCAAAGCGCGCCTGTGGCTCGACAAGCACAAAAACCTCTTTTCCGTTTCGCGCCGCAGCCTGAAGAGCACCTGCGATACAGGAGCCCTTGGCAAGACGATACTGCGTCATCATTATGCTTTGGACGAGCGGATCGATTGATGCCTCCTGAAGGAGACGTATAAGGTTCCCGAATGGTTGGTAAGGAACATGCAGCAGAATATCCCTCTTGCGAATTGCGGCAAAGAGGCTCGCTTTTCTCCGCTTGAGCGATTTCACCGGAACAGGCTCCGCCTTTTCATAATTGAGATCCGCAGTTCCCAGTTTCGGAAAGGCGAGCAGGTCGCGACGGTTGTGATATCTGGCCCCCGGGTAGAGAGAATCAGACCGAGCCAGGTTGAGCTTTCGCAAAATCAGGTTCAGGAACGGTTTCGGGAAATTCTCATCGAAGTTCGCCCGAACGGGAAGCCCATCCTCCCTCGCCTTGAGACTATCTTCCATTTGCTCATAGAAGCTCTCGGTAAAATCATCATCAAACTCGAGCTCGGAATCACGGGTGAACTTGATGGCGTAGGATTCGTAGGTGTCGTAGGGGAAGGTCGCAAAAACCTCCGGCAAACCGAATCGGATGATATCATCGAGATACATCACAAGTTGTTCATCCCCCGATTTCGGAAGAGGAATGAAGCGAGGTAGATTCCCAGGAATTTCGATCAAGGCGTGCATTGGCCGCCCGGCTCCATCGGCTTTCGAAGCGCGCACAGCCAAATACATAGGTAGATCCTTCAGGCGCGGAAGCTTGGAAGCCGCTTTGAGAATGATGGGGAAAATGTGCGGGCTGACCTTCTCGCGGAAATAGTCTCGAACAAAGCCTCGATATTCAGAGGGAATCTCGGGGCTCTCCAATAAAACAATACCATTTTTCTGGAGCCCCACCCGCACTTCTTCATACGCTTTATTGAAGTCCTCCGACTGGTTTTTCACGAGGCGAGTTACCTTACGCAGCGTGTCATTCGGATCCGGAATGTCGAGGGTCTTCCATTCGTCTCCCAAGGAAGCAAGACGTTTCAGTGTCGCCACTCGTACACGAAAAAACTCGTCGAGATTCGAACTGTAAATCCCTAAGAACTTGAGACGCTCCAGGAGAGGCACATCCGGATCAGCGGCCTCCTGTAGCACCCGGGCATTAAACGAAAGCCAGCTAGTTTCTTTGGAACGGAAATCCTCTTGCATAGAAATTGAAAGCTAACAAACCGCGAATAGAAATCGAGCCGAACTTTGTGAATTATTCGGTTTGCTTATTGCGTGAATCTCCAGACGCAGATTCAATCTCAAATCGTCCCTCAAACTCTTTCATCAATGTGAGAATCATTCTCTCCCCTTCTACTGGTTCGAGATACTCCTTTCCCAGAACCTCTGCGCTTCCCTGATCGCGAATGGCCCAGTTTCCGGGAGACGGAATAAAAGTGATATCACCATTTCCACCGGCGATCTGGAGACGGGCTTCCGGTTTTAGATGCGCCCCTTGAATCCGGACTTTGGCATCTTCCACTTCGAGGCGGAAGTGATGAATTCTGTCCCAGGGCACGGTAACCGTGAGATATTGATTAGCCTCAGTCAGAAAGCCGCTCATGCGCTCGACGTAGGCAATGGTCGTGAATTCTCCTTCATTAATCTCGCGGTAACTTTCGGAGATACTGGAGGTCGGTATTCCGTGGCCATACGCCTCTCCTTCGATACGAAGCACCTCACCGGGAACCACCTTGATTTCTCCTGCCACAAACTTCAACCGGAGATTGATGGGGCCCACCTTGGCGAAATCGTTGACGATGTAGTAATTCCGAATGTCGCGATAGGGAGACGCCAGAAAAATCCCTGCGAACAGCCCGAGCCCAAGCACGCCGGCAACGAGTTTTGTGCGCAGCGGCATTTTTCCCTTAGCCAATCCGCGCTTCACGACTCCCCTGTCCAACTTCAAGGCATAAAACAATCCCAGTGCCGTATACCAGCAGACCGCACCGGCCCAAATCATATCGGAGAAAAAATGAGCACCTTGGAGCATTCTCGCGATTCCTATCAAGCATCCCAAGATAAGTGCCCCAATCAGCAAGCTATTGGCCCAAGATTTTCGGTATCGCCTCAGGAGAAAGAACCCACACAGAAAGTAAAACCCCATCGTGGCATGCCCGCAGGGGAATGACTTGCCCGCGGAACTCAGGTCGAGCGTCAGGATTTCTTCAAATGCGTTGTGCCCACCCAATCCCTGAACCTCTCTCGGTCTCGGACGTCCCCAGTATTCTTTCAAAATACCATTGGTGATGATCCCCGGACCAACCGCTGCAACAGACAACAAGTATATGAACACCCTTCGCCAACGTCGCAGAGCTTCGCGTGACCAAGACAGGAAAAACATGATAAGCGCCGCGATTATGATCACCATTGTCGGAATCGTTCCGAGGTCGTAAAGCGACTTCCAGAACGGGTGATCTCCCAACTTCCAACTTCCCTGCCCCGCCCGGTAGATCGCTTGTTGAGCATGTAGATCGAACCCCGTTAGCCTGACAAAAACCGTCGCAACAGCGAGAATCACAGCCGGCACAATCACCCAGCGCCACTGAAAGCGCGGACCGGTCGGTTCCGACTCAAGTTCGGTCAACAGAGTTCGAAAAGGTTGCAGCATAGGAAGAACAATTACAGGCCGGTGGGCGTCGACACCTTGTCGAGTTCACGGGAAAAAGCAATCTCTGTTCCAAAATCGGAAATTGGAGTTTTACTACACCGAATTGGAAAAGATACGCCTCCGCCTTCTTCCCTCCTTCTTTGGAGACAGCTTTCACCATTTTCCTACTCTCCATTTTGTGCCTCTATTTTTCCCACGCTTGGGAATCGGAGCTGTACGACGCAACTTGGAATCAGTGAAGCCGACGGCGTGCACTCCCTAAATATCCGTATTGATTCGCAAACCAACTCCAGCACGATCTTCAAATGAGCAACGAAAGAAGGCTGAGACCCAGCACGGCATCCGAACTTCAAAGCACTGGTCACGCGAAACAACGCTCATCTCTTCTTCAAGTGGTTTGATAGCTACCCTTCCATTCCCTCCAATAATCGGGAATCGATGGCGACACCGATAACGATACCTGGCCGCATCTTATGGAGAGATCTCATCTCACTGCGCCTGACACCCCCTCTACCAATCTCGTCACGATCGGCGAAGACGGAAACGGCCTCTTTCTCTCCTTCTTTCTCGACAGCAATCTGCCCGAAACAGCTTGGCTGCGCCCCGAGTGGAGTCCCGATCGCGGCGATACTGCCGGGACCCGGCACCCTTAAATGCGCTTTGAAACCCAGGGGCAATTTGGACAGATGAAACTTCGACTCCCCGGCGAATTTCTCAGCGACTCCCCCGACCTTCGCCTCGTCTACGCCCTGCGGACAGAAGAAGTTCCAGTAGAAAAAGTAATTCGCCCCGACACCCTGACTTTTTCACAAATCCTTCATTCCACCACGGGAGAATCGATACTCTCGTGGTTTGAAGCCAGCGTGGACCACTATGAAATTTATCGACGCAGCACCGCCGATTTTTCTCAAGCCACACAAATTGCAACTACGGCTCAACTGACATACATAGACACCGAGGGCAATCCCGAGATCGATCAATACTACTAGCTTCGAGCAATAGACTTTTCTGGATTTACTAGCAAGGCCGGAGCCTACTTTGCTCTCCCAGCGATTGCCCCACGACCCGACCTGATGATTGGCAAGCGATACACAGCCTTGCGATACGGCGATACTTATAGGCAGCTCGAATATCACTGCGAGAGTGGTCAGGGGAAGCTACCTTGCGAGCGCAGAGTGTGAATTGCAACATGTCGAGATCAAGCCGAAACGCTCCATTAAGAAACGTAGCCGTTTTCGCCTCGTCGGCGCATCAGGTTCACAATCCGCTCTCTTCGACAAAGTCGAGATTCAGGTTCGGAGGAAATCATCTCTTACTCTAGTTGTAGAAGCACCCCACCAGAAAGCACACAGGGTTAGGTCAATGACCTAACCCTGTTACCTGAATAAATAGACACTATTTGCTCGGCCTACTCCAGTCCGACGAGCGGATAAAGGTTGTCTTTGCACCACTGTCCATTCTGGATCGTGACACCGTCTGGGTCGTCTACGGCGCAGTGAGCTTCATCTTCGCAAATGATCCAGCCTTCATAGTTCCGCAAGGTGAGCCACTCGGTGATCTTGTGGAAGTCGAGTTTTCCGGTTCCCATCTGTGCCCAGGGCTCGGGACCATTACCGGAGAAATCCTTGTAGTGAATGTGATTCACGAGGTGCTGCCACTTGTTCATGGTCTCAATCACGTCCATGCCGCCCCGAATGATGTGCCCGACATCAGGAGTCCATCCGGTTACGGAAGGATCGAGTGAACTGAGGACCACGTCGTAGTCGAACTGGGTGCGCACGAGAGAGTCAGGCGGGCTGTTAGGGTGATAAGAGCAGACAAGTCCTGCGTCAACACCACGCTGGGAAACCCGGTTGATGTTACGAGCGATATTGAGACGTCGAGCTTGGAGATTATTAGCGCGACCAGTTGGCAGCGTCACCGTTCCGAGCATGGCGCCGGGGAAATGGCTGAGGAAGTCGATTGTGAAATCAGCCGCAGCTCGCTCTTCCGGAGTTTCCTCTTCGTTATCCCACCCACAGACGAGAGCCAGTCCAGCCAGCTCCATATCGTGTTCCTGAAGGCAATCCTTCATCTTGATGGGGTCGATGAGATCACCGAGCCAGTATTTGCTGCATCCGAGGGCGCTTTCCGAAATTTCGAGAACCATCGGCTCGATTCCGGTGAAGCCAGCCTCAGAGGCGACTTTGATCATGTGATCCAGCTTGTTGTCATAGCCTTGCCCAGTTCCTTGCATGAACCAGGTGTAGACTTCCGATCCGAATTTGATTTTTGACATAGGTTTTAGAAGTAAAGGAGTAAAAAAGAGGAGAGGAGAATCTTTCCCTGTTAGTGGGCTTTGAGCCAATCAAGAACTCTTGGATTAAAGTCGTCCATCACTTCCCAGTGGAAAGCGTGTCCAGCGCCATCGTAGAAGTGGGAGTCGCAGTTGGGAATGCCAGCAGCAACCTGCTCTCCCATCCAGAGCGGTGTGAAGATGTCGTCTTTGCCGCCGATGACAAGACATGGGGCGGAGATGTTACCGAGTTGATCGCTCACGTTGTGATTGACGCAGGCTGCGGCCTGCCCCTTGAGACCGTGAAGTGGCTGGGGATTCGGATTTGCGTCGAAGTCATCACGTCCCGTTACCAATCCTTCATGGGCTTCATCATTATCCCAGAACGGTTTGGTGAAGATAAGGAGCTGAATCCATTCGAGGAACTGTTTGTTGTCGAGGTGTGCTTTGCAAACCTTCATGTGTTCGAATACGGACGTGGCGTAGCGATCGCACTCGGACCACGGACACATCAGGACGGCACTTTGCACTTTGTCTGGATGACGCAGGCAGAGTTGCTGCGCGATAATGGATCCCATCGAAACGCCGACAACGCGGGCCTTTTCGATACCGAGAGCATCCATAAGTCCGGCGTAGTCATCAGCCATCATTTCGCTGGAGTAGTCTCCGGCTGGCTTGTCGGACTGTCCGACCCCGCGGTTGTCGGGCTTGATGCATCGATACTCTTCGCTCCAGAAATCAGAGTGAGCTTCCCAGACATCACCGGTGGCGGTGATTCCCATGATGAGAATGAGCGGGTCGCCTTCGCCCTGCTCTTCATAGTACATTTGGATTCCGTTAGTTTCGACGTGTGGCATAGATCAGTTGGTTTTATTGCAGTTTTAGAGGGCAAAACTTTCCCACGTTTGCCGCTTGCTTGTCCAGCAGTTTCCCATCCCGCAAGTAGCAGGATTCGTTTCGGATCAGGAAACGCGACATGCCGGCACCAAGCGGGTTCGAACGTTCAATCACGGATGCAGAAAAACCGAACTTTTTACATAAGATTTTTGTCATGTCTTTTGTTCGCGTTTCATACGTGACACATGGTCGGTAGAACTCTGAGCGCTTCAACGACTCTCCAAAACCAAACGAACTACATTCGAAATAAAGCAATGAACAAAACCAAACTCGCTGTCGCACTCATCGCCTCGCTTGCCGCTCCCTTCTTCTTGAAGGCAGACGATAACCTTCCGATCACAGCTGAACAGCAACAGAATCTCATCCCGGATGCGGTCCTCGCTGACCTGATGGAAGGAAATAAGCGATATGTCGCCAGGGACATTTCTGAACCAAATATCAAAGATCGAGTAAAGGCTTCCTCCAAGGGGCAATTCCTACAGGCTGTAATTCTCTCGTGCCTTGATTCCCGTATCCCGGTTGAAGATGTGTTTGACCAGGGAATTGGAGATATCTTTGTCGGCCGCGTCGCCGGTAATATCGAGAATGTAGATTGACTCGGCTCGATGGAGCGCGCGGCCGGCGTCAAACTTTTCATGGTTCTCGGACACGAGGCTTGTGACGATGTGAAACTCGGTAACCTGACAAGGTTGCTCTCCAAGATCAACCCAACCATCGACTCAGTCGAAGGTTATGACGGAGAGCATAGCTCCAAGAACAAGGAATTCGTCGACAAGGTCATTGAAGCCAACGTCCACCAGACAATGACCAATATTCGCAAGCGCAGCGATCTTCTCGCCAGCATGTAGGAAAAGAGAAAAATCAAGATTGTTGGTGCAATTTACTCGCTTCACACCTGTGAAGTAACTCTTTTCGATTAAAAAAATCTCCTTCACATCGCCTCTAGCATCGCGAGCAAACGAAATTCATTTTTAAAAGAAAAACCCGCCTGCGACCGTGCGGACGGGGTTTTTCACGTCTGGCCCGCGCTGGATGCTTGCCTGTTACCGGCAACACGGATTGGCTTCCCCGTGAAAAAGAGCCCCCCTGTCACCCGTTTTTCCACATTTGTCACATTTCTCTGATTGCACTATTCGTGACTTCGTCATAACCGGTTAACTGCAAGGGAAAGATGGCTGTGTTCTAAGTGACCAAACTGTCACGAAGAACACAATGTAAACCACCAGGTTTAGTGCTACCGATCCCTTGTGAATAACTCACATCTCAAAACTCTATGACTACCAATAACTACATCCATAAGCTGCTCGCCAGCGCAGGTGTCGCAGCTATATTCGCTGCCGGCACAATCGTTGCAGGAGACTACGGCAAAGCTGTGATCGACGATAAAGCGCCGATCGAGTCTGCTTGGACTCTCTGCGATTTATTCGACAACAACACTCTCTACGAATCCGACACAGGCGCGATTCGTGAGATTTCTTTCAATGGCCGCTATCACGGCCAGTATATTAGCCAGAGTAAAGATCTTGGAAGCCAAGACATCGGCTACAACAACTGGCAACACAGACGTTTTCGTCTGGGAATGAACGTCGAGTTCTCCAACAATATTACCCTGAAGACGTCTGCGGACATCTCCGACGGTAGCGGCAGCGGTACTGGTCTTACTCGTGGTCCTTTCTTCAACGGATGGGATGAGTTCTACATCGATTGGGAGCCTAAAGGTGAAGTGCTTCAATACGTGGAGATCGGTAAGCAGAAAGAAGCGATCACTCGTGAGTATTCTACTTCCTCTCGCCAGATCCTCACGGTTGAGCGTTCAACCATCGTTAACGAGACAACTGACATGAAGCCTTGGGGTATCACCGCTGGTTTCAAATTCTTCGGAATGAAGCACGAGTTCGGCGGCTGGATCCACGGCCTTGACGATAACGAGCCTCTCGGTAACTGGGCAGATTTCGACTCTCGTGGTGGCTTCAGCTACCGTGGTGAAGTTGCGATCACTGATTCAACTGACCTTCATCTTGACTACGCGTTCACAAACAATTCCGGCGGTCTTGCAAGCCCGCAAGGCAGCGCTGGTGAAGTCGAATCTTCTGCCTACGAGCACGTCCTTGCGATTGGAACGGAGTCCGAGTTCGGCCGCCTTGGCTTGATCACTGACCTTATTTTCGGAGCAAATCGCGAAGCGAGTGGGCCAATTCCTACAGGCAATGACACCTGGGGACTTGTTGTTCTTCCTTACTACAACATTACTGACAAGCTGCAGTTCGTTACGAAGTATGCTTACATGGCTGAAGGTCGTGAGCAGCGAACACAGCGTTTCGGTGAGGGAGTTCCTAACCTTCAGAACGGTCGTTCACGTGTTGAAAACTATCACACGTTCTACGCAGGCTTGAACTACTACATCTGCGAGCACAACCTCAAGCTTATGGCTGGTTATGAGTATGCGACTGGAGACGAGTTTGGAACTGGAACTGACGTTTCTTCCGACACTTGGATGCTCGCTTTCCGCACCTACTTCTAGGACTTTTAGTTAAACTCTTCCATTCGCTTCGGCGAGTGGAACACCCTTGGTCGAAAGGGCGGGACTTCGGTTCCGCCCTTTTTCTTTGTCGCTACGGGCCACTTTTTCGGATACCTTTCCGCCTTTACTATGTCGAAAATATCTTCCAAGGCCCCCAGCCTGCTTGTGGGCGACTTTTTCAAGCGCCATCAAGACGAACTCTCGATGAAGCTCGTCGGAAGCGACGTTGGTTTCGATCGGGAAATCCTTGAACCCACTGTGAATCGTCCAGGGTTGGCCCTCAGTGGCTTTTACAAATACTTTGCCTTACACCGCCTTCAGGTTATCGGCCTTGCCGAAAGATCCTACCTGCGCCATCTCAGTGACACCAATGCCCGGCGACGATTCGCCGATCTTTGCTCGCATCAAATTCCCTGCGTGGTTGTGAGTCGAAACCAGGATCTCCCTGATGAACTTGTCCAAATCGCAACGGATGCAGGCGTATCAATCTTACAGACGTCCATGGTGACGATGAACTACATCAATGCAGCTACAGTTCGTCTCGACTGGGAATTTGCTCCAACAACCACCGAACACGCCTGCATGATCGATGTGATGGGTATCGGGATTCTTATCAAAGGAGACAGCGGAACAGGAAAAAGCGAAACCGTGCTTTCCCTGCTCCGGCGCGGAGCGAGCCTCGTCGCTGATGACATGGTTCGGATTCGGAATATTGAGGATCGTGAGCTAATCGCAACAGCGCCTGAGCTCGGGCGCAGCTACATGGAGGTCCGCGGATTGGGAATCATCAATGTCGCAGCTCTCTTTGGTGTCGGCACCTTTCGGACGGAAAAGCGACTCGATCTTTGCGTTACCCTCCGCAGCGAGGAAGACATGAACGACATGGAGCGCATCGGTCTGGACCGCGAAACAGTAAATGTTCTTGGCATGAAAGTTCCCCACATCGAACTTCCCGTGGCGGCGGGTCGAGACATGGCGCAATTGGTCGAGGTTGCTGCACTGGACCAGAAACTCAAGACTCTGGGACACGATTCAGCCGTGGAATTTAACAAGAAGCTGTTGAAAAAAATGCGGGACCAACGTAAGTCTGTGGTTTAACGCGCGTGACGGTGCGTTTCTACGAATCGCGGTTTTGAACCCGCGAACACTGCTTTGTTTGCCATGCCGACTTGTCAGCTCACCATTCCCAACGAGGAGGGGCTTCACGCCCGTCCCGCTGCGAAATTTGTGAAGCTTGCCAATCAGTTTCCCTGCGAAATCTGGGTCGAAAAGGATGACGAGGAGATCAATGGCAAAAGTATCATGGGACTGATGATGCTCGCCGCAGCCGAAGGTAGCGTCATCTCTGTTTCCGCCGAAGGCGAAAAAGCAGAGACTGCGCTCGAAAAGCTCGCGGAACTGGTCGACAGCGGTTTCGAAATCGACGTGTAGCACTAAGACCTTTCCGGCATCGCAAATTCGCAGCGGAAAGTGTCATTTTTCTTCTCGAATCCATAATATTTTGTCCTGTGGGACGTTATTGAACTGATATCAATGACAGGAGCCGAGCGTAACAGTGAGATTCGTCTCGAAGGGATAGGCGTGTCTCCCGGCGTTGCCTGGGGCCCTGCTGAAGTTGTGGGCAAGGGTCTGGAAGAGCCTGATCACATCACGATCGAGCGTGATCAAGTGGATGCGGAGAAAGCGCGTCTTTCTCTAGCGCTTGTCGCAACTCGCGATCAAATCATCGAACTCCAGCAGGAAATCGTCGATGAAGAGGGAGAAAATCATGCCGGCATATTCGATGCCCATATTCTCCTGCTCGAGGATTCCACCGTTCTAAATGAAGTTCTCCGCATCTGTGAGACCAAGCTCCGCTCCATTGAATGGTCCTACTATTCCGTAGTGAAACGCTACATTGATTCGCTGAGCAAAATTGCTGACCCTTACCTTCGGGAACGAGCCGTCGATATCGAGGATGTGGCCAAACGCGTCCTCAAAAACCTGCGCTGGTCGGAAAATGACTCGGAGTCTGGATTCGATCCGACTATTCCGCTCATGGGCAATACGGCGATTGTCCTCGCTCATGATTTAGCGCCCTCCGATACGGTGGGACTTGACCGAACCAAGGTGAAGGGATTTGCCACGGAAGTGGGGAGTTCGACATCCCACACCGCCATTATGGCTCGTTCGCTGAATATCCCGGCCGTAGTTGCTCTTCACAACCTTCCGGAATGTGAAGCCGGAGATATTGTCCTGATTGATGGCTATCACGGTGTTGTCATCATCAACCCCTTCGAAACAACGCTGAAGGACTATGAGGCGATTGTGGAAAGGGAATCCGCCGTTCTCACCAGTCTTGAGGAGTTGCGGGATAAAGCCACCGCAACGGCTGATGGGAAAACAATCACCCTCTCCGCGAATATTGAATTTGTCGAAGAGTTAGAGGTTGTGAATGCCTCTGGTGCAGAGGGCATTGGACTTTATCGCACCGAGTTTTTCTACCTCCAGGAAAAATCGAAACGCAGCGAAGAGGAGCAAACTGCGATCTATACGCAGGTCGCCAATTCAACCGATCCCCATGGTGTAATCATCCGCACTCTCGACATCGGCGGAGACAAACTCTTTCCCGATTTGATGGAGAATCCCGAGCCCAATCCGTTTCTCGGGTGGCGTGGGATCCGTCTCAGCCTCGATCGACCCGAAGAGTTTCGAATCCAGCTTCGAGCAATCCTTCGAGCTAGCGCTCACGGAAAAGTCGGAGTCATGTTCCCTTTCATATCGACGCTGGAAGAAGTCCAAGGAGCCAAAGCGCAGTTACAACTGGCGATGGATGAGCTTCGCAGCGAAGGCGTCGAATTCGATGAGAATATCGAAGTTGGCGCAATGATCGAGATTCCCAGTTCGGTAATCATCGCAGATCACATCGCCAAAGAAGTCGACTTTCTCAGCATCGGCACGAACGACTTGATCCAGTATACCACTGCAGTCGACCGCGTGAATGATCGCGTCGCCGCCCTCTACCAGCCCTGCCACCCTGCAGTTGTGGCTCTGATTCGCCAAACCATTGAGGCCGCCCACCGAAACAAAATATGGTGTGGTATCTGCGGCGAAGCCGCAAGCCACCTCCTCATGACGCCAATCTGGGTTGGTCTCGGTGTTGATGAGCTCTCAGTAGGCGCTGCTCAGGTTTTGCGAACTCGCCGGGCAATCTCGAGGCTGCATGCGGACACTTGCAGGGAACTAACCCAGAGCATAGTTGGTCTACCAAACGCTGAGGAGGTCGAAAACGCCTGCAGGGAGCTAGCAAAAGACGCCTATCCTGAACTTCTTGTTTAGAAAAACTCATCCGATCGCAAATTGACCTTGCCGAAAAATCCGGCACAATTCCCCTTCCCCTGCTTTTTTCTTCATCCACTGATGGCTTTCCAAGGTCCAAGTTCAAATATAAATCATTTCCGCTCTCTTGCGGTCTTGATTTCCCTTTTCTGTGGGCTCGGCAGTGTCGCGACAGCCCAGGTGAAGATCCCCGATGTCCGCGAGCTTTTCGGCGGACGAAAAGGTGGTGATCTGCAAGAAGCTGCCAATGCTCCGACTGGCCCCGGTGGGCTCTGCATTCTCCCCTCCGGGGAATATGTCACTTCCTGCCACCAGTTTTTCAATCCTCGCTTCCGGGTGATGAAATTTACCAAAAAAGGAGAATGGATTCCATTTCCAAGCGAAGTTATGAATACTCCCGGTTCCGGAGCTGACATCATTCTCGACTCCGTTCTTGGAATAGCCTGTGATTCACGCGGAATCGTATGGATGCTCGACAACGGCCGACGCTCTGACATTCCGCCCAAACTCGTCGCCTGGGATACCAAGCGTGATCAACTGCATCGTGTCATTGTCTTGAACAGTCAGGCCCTTTCTCAGCGTTCCTTCCTGAAGAATCTCGTCATAGATCCTGTCGCGCCCTACATCTTCATCTCTGATCCCGCTGACGGCATTTCCTCCGCTCTAATCGTCGTGAATATTGAAACCGGAGTCTCCCGCCGCGTTCTTGAGGGGCACAGCTCAACGCAAATGGAGCCGAACATCCACCTGCAACTCGAAGGGCGATCGGTCATTGTGCGTCGTCCCGACGGAGGGATCGCGAATCCTCTGACTGGCGTCAGCCCCATCGCGATTGATCGAAAAGGAGAGTGGCTCTACTACGGTCCTCGCAATGGTTCATCGCTATTCCGAATCAAGACCGATTTTCTCCGTAGAAACGACGTTCCAGCCAGTTCGCTTGAGAGCCAGGTCAAGGGTGTTTCTCCCAAGCCTATCTGTGACTCCATTGCGATTGATTCAAAAGGGCGCATTTACTTCGGAGATATTTCACGCGGCACGATCGATTATGTTTCACCAGATGAAGAGTATCTCAACCTTCGTCTCCACATCGAAGACCCACGCATCATCTGGCCAGGCGGGCTGATCATCGGCTCCGACGGCAACCTCTACTTTTTCAGCAATCAGCTCCACCGCACTCCGTTCTTCAATGGAGGCAAAGACATTACCGCTCCACCGTTTTCCATCTTTAAGGGACGACCGCTCCCGGCAGGGCGCTTCCGATTGGGTCAGTAGTCGCCACAAGAGACCATGGCGACCATTCTCGACACCCTCAAAAAGGGAACGGAATATCTCGAAAAATATGAAGTCGAGGACGCTCGACTGAACATGGAACACCTCATCGCCCATGTTCTCAAGATCGATCGAATGCAGTTGTATCTCGATTTTGATCGTCCGATACCCGAAACAGCACTGGAAAGCCTTCGCCAACTTACCAAGCTGCGCAGCAAGGGCGAACCACTCCAGCACATTCTAGGCTGCGTTGAGTTTTGCGACCTGGAATTCAAATCCGATCCCCGGGCTCTTGTACCACGCCCGGAAACAGAAGAAATGGTCAGTCTTCTCCTGTCGCACGATTGGCCTAAAAAACTCTCCCTGCTCGATATCGGCTGTGGTTCCGGGGTGATCGGACTCTCCCTAGTTCATTATCTCGGTGATCGAATCGAACGAGCTGTCCTCAGTGACATATCCAGCGAAGCACTCGCCCTCGCTGCAGAGAATGCGGAATCACTTGGCCTGACCGATCGCGTCGAATTGGTGGAAAGTGATTTGCTGGAAAATATTACTGGCCACTTCGATCTCATCGCCGCCAACCTCCCTTATATTCCCAGCGCCGAAGAGACCAGTCTCAGCCGTGAAGTCCAGCGCGACCCTGGCCAAGCGCTTTATGGTGGAGAAGTCGGGACAGAGATCATCAATCGCTTTCTATCCGATTCAATTGAACACACAGATCCAGGCAGCGTCGTCGCGATTGAGTATGGAATTGGACAGCACGAGGATCTCCGCGTCCTAGCCGAGGACCTCGGATATTTCCCCGCAGAAATTAAAGCCGATCTCAGTGGGATTGAGCGCTTTCTTTTCGCTGTAAAATCCGCCTAAAGCTGCTACGGTCTCCGCGTTCCGCCCCTCTCATTTGTCCTGCCGCCTCGGGCCTTTCTGATTCAACCGTCAGGACGACGGAAATTTACGGAAATACCTGCATGGAAAAATTTGTCGTACACGGTGGCAGCCAGCTGAGTGGTAGCCTGAACGTCAGTGGTTCGAAGAACGCTTCATTGCCTATCCTGGCAGCGACCCTGCTGACCAAAGAAGAATGTGTGATCCGTCGCGTGCCAGACGTCTCCGACACGAACTACATGCTACAGATCCTGCAGAATCTGGGTGCCGAAGTCGAGCGGGCGAGCGGCAATGTGATCATCAAGTGCGAGAAAATCCGTTCTCACGAAGCTCCCTATGATCTCGTGCGGAAAATGCGGGCCTCCGTTTGCGTAATGGGCCCCTTGCTAGCTCGTCAGAACCGCGCCGACGTTTCTCTTCCTGGCGGCTGCGTTATTGGAGATCGTCCCATTGATCTCCACCTCAAAGGCCTGGAAGGACTTGGAGCCGGCGTTACCGTCGATGGCGGAAATGTTCACCTTGAAGCACGTCGTGGACTGATCGGTGATACCATCGACATGGCCGGAAAGCACGGTGCAACGGTTCTTGGAACGGACAATGTGATGATGGCTGCCGTTCTCGCGAAAGGGACTACCATCATTACTGGAGCCGCCTGCGAACCGGAAGTGGTCGATCTCGCAGATTTTCTTATCTCGATGGGAGCAAAAATCACTGGCGCAGGAACCCCTCGCATCGAAATCGACGGTGTTGATGAGCTTGGCGGCGTCAAGCACACCGTGATTCCAGACCGAATTGAGGCCGGAACGTTTCTCGTTGCCGGTGCAATGGCCGCGAAGGATAAAGTCACCCTGAAGCGGGTCAACGCCGGGCACCTTACCAGTGTGACACAGGTTCTCGAAGCCTGCGGATGCGGCATCGAATTTGGGGATAACACAATCACGATCAGCCGCGCCGCGAACCCTGTTGGCGCCAACATCACGACGGAACCCTATCCCGGGTTCCCAACTGATATGCAGGCGCAGATGTGCGCACTCTTCGCGACGACCCCGGGTCTCAGCGTGGTCAAGGATACCATTTTCCCTCAACGCTTCATGCACGCTTCCGAGATGAAACGCATGGGTGCCAATATCGACGTTGATGATGGCACGGCAATGATCAACGGAGTCGAACAGCTAAGTGCCGCACCCGTCATGGCAAGTGACCTCCGCGCCTCTGCAGCGCTGCTTCTGGCCGGCCTCACGGCAAAAGGCGACACCGAGATTTCCCGAATCTATCACATCGACCGTGGCTACGAGCACATCGACGACAAACTCGTCGACCTCGGTGCCAACATCGAACGACTCCCGGCTGATTAGCACCGGCTTTTCTTCCTTGTTTACATAAAGAGAAACGGTCACTGTCTCGGTATGAGCGTTTTTTCCAAGCTTGCCATTTGCAGCGCGATTCTTTTCGCGCTGTCTCATTCGGATTCCCTCAGCGAGGAAGCCATCCCGCCGAAACCTTTCCTTCAGGCGAAAGATGGCGAAACGATTGTCTTCTTCGGGGATTCCATTACCCATCAATGTCTTTATACCCAATATATTGAAACTTTTTTTTACACCCGTTTTCCGGATCGGAATATTCAATTCCACAACGCGGGCGTGAGCGGTGACAAAGCCGCTGACGCGCTGGCCCGATTCGAGGATGACCTCGCCGTTTTCGAGCCTGACCACGTTACCGTTCTCCTGGGCATGAATGACGGACAATACGAGCCGTTCACGACAGAGACCTTTACAACTTACCGTGAAGGAATCGAAAAAATCGTATCCCAGATAAAAGAGCTGGGTGCCACCCCGATCGCGCTCTCGCCCACCATGTTTGACCACCATCAACTCGCGCTTCGCAATCTGGACGAAACTTTTCGCTTCCGAAACCGGTCTTTCGATCAGCACTACAACTCGCTCATGGCTTTTTACGGAGCCTGGCTTCGGGAAACATCGGGGCATGAACAGATCCCCTTCGTCAATCTCTGGGGCCCACTCAACGATCACACCTTTGCGATCCGAAGCGCGAAGCCTGACTTCTCACTCGTCGAGGATGCCATTCATCCGGGAGCGGCAGGACAATTCATTATGGCGTTTTCCATTCTCTCTGCTTCCCAGGCAGAGAAACGTCACGTATCAAATATCTCCATCAATCGTCGTGGAAACGAGTGGATTGCAGCACGCAGCGAAAAGATCACTGGGCTGATTGGAGCTGACGATAGCAGTGAAATATCCTTTACCTTTCACGCAGAGTCTTTGCCGTGGGTCGTTCCTGATCGATCTTCGAAATACGATCTCAAGTGGGGGCCCTCCGCACCCGCGAGCCTGGGATTTGAGCTAACGAAAGCCGGGCACAAGCTGGGTGCTGAGCGTCTTCGCATCACCGGCCTCGCCCCCGGAAACTACGAACTGCACATCGACGATACGAAAGTCGGCACTTTCACTCACCTCCAGCTCGGAGCCAAAATTGAACTGCAGAAATACCCTGCTACACCACAAAGCCAGCAAGCTCTGGAGATCGCCGAACTCAACCGCGAGAGGAACGACGAAGCAATTCGTCCGCTCCGTGATACTTGGGCGAAGATCAAGGGGCTTCGCCGTCGCGGAGACCAGGAAAACTTTCAAGCCGAATACCCTAAGCTGCTGGCACAGGCGAGAAAGCTCGAAGAAAAAGCGACCCAGTATCACGACCAGATACGAGAAATCGCCCGGCCCATCCCTCGGCAGTATCGTCTCGTGAAAGTAACCGTTCCAGCAAAACCCAAGGCAAAGGCGAGGGCCAAATAGGAACTCCCGATGCGAAAACTGAGGGATCTCCTCTTCTCGGCGGGCTGTGACTTACGGTCCCTATAATTCGGGCCGGTTGCTTTTCGGGCGAGCATGGAAGAACCAAGTTGGAGAACTTTTCCGGCCGTATCGTGGCTAAAAGGATTTGGCGTCTTTGCCATGCTGTTCCTTCTTCAGCTAGTGCTTGGTGAAATCGCCCCCATCCGTGGGAAGCCGACCATCTCATCATCGCTCGTTTTGTTTGCAATTCTGGTCCACATGCAAAAGAGCATTTCCACCGTTTAATACTGCCCTCTAACCAATCCAAGCGTGTGAGCTCGGAAATTCAACCCTGTTAGGTAATTGACCTGACCCTGTTAGCTCACCGCTTTGCCCGGTCTTCAGCAATCAGCTTATTGATTTGACCGAGCTCCATCATCACTGCGGTGGACTTGGGCTTCATCTTGACAATGACCCCCAGTCGCATCGTGCTGAGCACGCCACAGAGAAGGCCCTCCTGATCAATGAGCGGGGAACCGCTGTCTCCTTTGATCATGGGTAGGGTAGTCACGATCTTGCGGAATTCGGATTGGCCGGGAATGGGAAAGCTATCCTCGAAAAGCCCTCCGCCCTTTTCGTGCATCCATCCGCCAGCGAACAATGTGGCTTCCTGCGTAAGGGGCGCTGAACGATATTTCAGGTATCGGGGTGTTGCCATCTCCGCTTTTACGATTGCGAAATCGGCTTCGTTGTTGCGATAAACTTCCCGAACCCGAGCGTAATCGATGTAGGTCTTACGACTGTTGGATGTTGCGTAGAGCACGAATGACTCATCGTATGACAGTACATGCGCAGCTGTGAGAAAGTATCCATCCCGAGTGATCGGGGCACAGCTTCCGAAACCAGAACCTCCCTCTGCAATGGGAACAGAAAAACCCAGCTCAAGCACCCCCTCTTTCGCATCGCGACTCGTAGCCAGTTTCTTTTTGAAGTCCTCGTTGATATAT
>Ga0181574_10000544_pt1 | contig 34902 bp, 27 predicted proteins | sample 101ome_24_FD_145600 | JGI IMG/M metagenome (GOLD analysis project Ga0181574, IMG submission 145600) | Coastal salt marsh microbial communities from the Groves Creek Marsh, Skidaway Island, Georgia - 101410AT metaG (spades assembly) | ecosystem: Environmental > Aquatic > Marine > Intertidal zone... | reverse complement strand
CCTCGTAAAGCAGAACGCTCCGGATTTACTGAGAAAAAAGTTCCATTCCAGAAGCTGGATCGGTGAAGGCATAATGCTCAGTGGGAATACCGACTGCTACCAACCCATCGAACGAAAACTCCAAATTACACGTAAACTCATTGAGGTTTGCAAACAACATAGAAACCCGGTAGTTATCATCACAAAAAACGCATTGGTCACTCGAGATATCGATTTACTTGGTGAAATGGCGAAGGACAACCTCGCATCGGTTGCGCTGAGTCTTACCAGTCTTAACGACGCATTGCGTCGTAAGCTGGAACCCCGAACCTCATCCGTTAAAGCAAAACTCAACGCCATCGAACAGCTCACAAGCGCTGGAATTCCGGTTGGTGTTATGATGGCACCTATCATCCCGGCTTTAAACAGCCATGAAATCATGGACATGGCGAAGGCCGTTTCTGAGGCCGGTGCTCGATCACTGCACTACACCATGGTAAGACTAAACGGATGTGTGGGCCCATTGTTCGACGATTGGCTCGACCGACATTTCCCTGATCGAAAGAAGAAAGTCTTAGGTCATATTGCCGAAATACATGGAGGTGATGTAGAAGACCGAAGATTTGGCACGCGCATGTCCGGCGAAGGTCACTATGCCGACATGATTAAACAACAGTTTAATGTTGCCACCAAAAAGTACAATCTGAATAAAGACCGACTTAAACTCAACTCGAGCTTGTTCACCCGAGATGGTCAAGTGAAATTATTCTGAGTCAGGCTCCGTCTCGTCTTCTGTAGAATCCGAGATATCCGCTGCAGGCTTCTCTTCATCCTCAGCTGGCTGCTCGGCACGAGAGGTGTCTCCTTGAATAGAGTCAAGAGCTTCGTCGCCAAAAGGACGCTTACCGAAAATCTCTTCTAAATCTTCCTTGAAAATAACCTCTTTCTCGAGCAACTTATTAGCAAGCATGTCCAGCTTATCCTTGTTCTCTTGAAGGATTTTTATTGCACGTTGATACTGCTCGTCTGTAAGCCTCTTAATCTCCGAATCAATCAAAGCAGCAGTTTGCTCACTGAACGGCTTTGTAAAGCCTTCATTCATGTTGTAGTAAGAAACGTTACCTACTTTTTCATTGAGACCATAAATGGAAACCATCGCCATTGCTTGCTTGGTAACCTTCTCTAAATCACTCAATGCACCTGTAGAGATTTTACCAAAGGTCACATACTCTGCAGCTCGTCCACCTAGCGTTGCACACATCTCATCCAACAACTGCTCAGTTCTAGTAATTTGACGCTCTTCCGGTAGATACCAGGCCGCACCTAAACTTCTACCACGCGGTACGATGGTAACCTTAACCAATGGATGCGCGTGCTCGCACAACCAGCTCACAGTAGCATGACCGGCTTCATGCACTGCAACAGCGCGCTTCTCTTCCGGTGTGATGATTTTATTCTTCTTTTCTAGACCTCCAATGATACGATCTACCGCATCCAAGAAATCTTGGCGTTCGATGATTTTCTTATTCTTTCGAGCCGCGATTAACGCCGCTTCGTTACACATGTTTGCGATGTCCGCCCCACTAAATCCAGGCGTTTGACGTGCTAAGAAATCACGATCCAAATCCTTCTCGATTTTGAGTGGTTGCAGGTGTACATCAAAAATTGCTCGACGTTCATTCAAATCAGGCATATCAGCGTAAATCTGACGATCAAATCGACCGGCACGTAACAACGCTTTATCCAACACATCCACACGGTTAGTTGCGGCCAAAATAATTACGCCGGTATCGGTACCAAAACCATCCATTTCGGTTAAGAGTTGGTTCAACGTGTTTTCACGCTCATCGTTCGACCCTTGCATCGCATTCTTTCCACGAGCTCTACCAATTGCATCAATCTCATCAATAAAGATGATACAAGGTGCTTTCTCCTTGGCTTGCTTGAACAAGTCACGCACACGAGAAGCTCCAACACCCACAAACATTTCAACGAAATCGGAACCTGATAACGAGAAGAAAGGTACGTTGGCTTCACCGGCAACAGCTTTCGCCAAAAGTGTCTTACCTGTACCCGGAGGGCCTACCAATAGGGCTCCTTTAGGAATCTTACCTCCTAGCTCGGTGTATTTTTTCGGGTTCTTGAGGAAATCAACAATTTCCATCACCTCTATCTTAGCTTCCTCTAATCCCGCAACGTCTTTGAAAGTTACATTAACCTTTGTGTCTTTATCGAACAGCTGCGCTCGCGACTTCCCAATATTGAAAATCTGTCCGGCTCCGCCACCTGCAGGTCCACCCATTCGGCGCATCATGAAGTACCAGAACGCAAATAGTAGAACAAAGAAGATTACCCAGCTGATAACGTTGCTGTAGTCTTGCTCCTGTTTGTAGAATACATCGATGTGGTTGGCCTCATCTACGTTTTCTTGTGCCGCCTCAATCTTCTTACTAAAGGTTTCGTAATCGGCAATTGGGCTAATCACAAAATCCGGAGAGTTTGGATCCCACGACTGGCTGATCCCTCTGCTGCGGAATTTCTCCTTGTATTTATCCAGCTTTTTGGCGCTGTCTGTCAAGTGGATATAAGCCCGTTCCTTATTTGCAATTTCTATCTTCTCAACTTCCTGATTTTCAAGCATCTGCTGAAGCTCTCGAATGGAAAGCTCGTTGCCACCAGTGCTTGGAAGGAATAGTAGGAAAATGAAGAAAAGTGCAATCAGGATATAGATCCAACTCATGTTAAATCTTGGCAATCCTCCCTTCTTATCTTCTTTACCCGATCCACCGCTTTCGCGCTTATTTACAATCTTCGGTCGGTGATTTTTTTCTTCTGACATTCTTTTAATTCACTCTTAACAGGTCAAACGCTTGTCCTGCCGCATAAATAACGGCAAAAGTAACATTATTTGACCCAATACAGAGCAAACCATTAAGCACGTGAAAAGGTTGGTTTTTGACGATAAAATCACGGTTTTTTAGGTTGAAATGAACGACCATCGGCAATTCCAAAAAAATCACGTGCTTTGCCCTTGTAAATCCAAGAAATATGTTTGACACACTAAAGCCTCATTTACAGAAAGAGCTGGCTGAGATTAAAGAAGCCGGATTATATAAAACGGAACGCGTCATTACTTCACCTCAAGCTGCAGACATCAAGATCTCAGACGGCAGCGAAGTGATTAATTTTTGCGCAAACAACTATCTTGGTCTGTCGTCGCATCCCAAAGTTGTTCAAGCCGCAAAGGATGCTATTGATAGTCATGGTTACGGTATGTCATCTGTACGGTTTATCTGTGGTACGCAGGACATTCACAAAGAGCTGGAACGCAAAATTTCTGAATACTTAGGAACCGAGGATACGATTCTATATGCAGCGGCATTCGATGCGAATGGCGGAGTGTTTGAACCTATTCTTGGGAAAGAAGACGCGATTATCAGCGATGCTTTGAACCATGCTTCGATTATAGATGGTGTACGCTTGTGTAAGGCTGCAAGACATCGCTACGCACACAACGATATGGCAGATTTGGAGCGTTGCCTTCAAGAGAGTCAAGACGCCAATAACCGTATTATTGTTACAGATGGGGTTTTCTCCATGGACGGTACAATTGCTCAGTTAGACAAGATTGTTGAACTCGCCGAAAAGTACAAAGCCTTGGTTATGATTGATGAATGCCATGCCAGTGGTTTTATGGGCAAAACAGGACGTGGAACCCATGAGCACTGCGGAGTTCTAGGAAAAATTGACATCATCACAGGAACCTTGGGTAAAGCCTTAGGTGGTGCTTCAGGAGGATTTACTTCAGGTCGCAAAGAGATTATCGATATGCTCCGTCAACGCTCTCGTCCATACCTATTCTCAAATACGGTAGCGCCGTCAATCGTAGGTGCCAGTATTGCCGTACTTGATATGCTGAGCGAGACCACGGATTTGCGCGACAAACTGGAAGACAATACGCAATACTTTAGAGGTAAGCTAACTGAAGCCGGTTTCGATATTAAACCCGGAACACACCCTATTGTTCCAATTATGTTGTACGATGCTAAGCTTTCTCAAGTTTTTGCCGAAAAGCTACTCGAAGAAGGTATTTATGTAATTGGATTCTACTACCCGGTTGTTCCTCAAGGGCAAGCAAGAATCCGAGTTCAGGTATCTGCAGGTCACGAGCGTTCTCATCTCGATAAAGCGATAAACGCGTTTATTAAAATCGGACGAGAACTAGACGTAATCAAGTAAGTTCTGTGCGCGCGTTAATCAAAGCCGCACGTCTAAGGACGCTTCCTCTTGCTCTGGCCTCCATCATTGTTGGAACCGCCATTGCGGAGTTTTTTCATGGTAGCAAATGGTTAGTAACCGGACTTGCAACGCTGACTGCTGTGTTGCTCCAGGTATTGTCCAATTATGCAAATGACTACGGTGATTTTGTAAAAGGTACCGACACAGAAGAGCGATCAGATCGAGCGCTAGCGAGTGGTGATTTATCGTTAGATCAAATGCGAAATGCGCTGATGGTTACAGCCGTTCTCAGTTTAGCGGTCGGAATTGCTCTACTTTATGTAGGATTCGGAGGTTTCACTAAATCTTTTTGGTTGATGTTGGGTCTGGGGCTGATTTGTATCCTGGCGGCTTATTCATACACCGCAGGAAAACGGGCTTACGGATATAACGCACTTGGTGATGTTGCGGTGTTCATCTTTTTCGGATTGGTTGCCGTTAGTGGACTTGCGTTTCTGCACTGGGGTGATGCTCAATACGGATTGGGAAGTAGCTTGATTCCTGCATCCGCAATTGGATTGATGGCTGCCGGTGTCTTGAATGTGAACAACATACGCGACATTGAAGGAGATAAGGCGAATAGTAAAAGAACCCTTGCCGTTGTTTTGGGTAAGCAAGGTGCAGAATGGTATCAGTTTGCTCTTGTAAATGTTGCCGTGCTTGCCATGGCCATGTTTATTCGCAGTCAGACAGGGAACAGTGGCCTTTTGATGATTTTAATGCTAACACCGTACGACTTGCATTGGATGAAGTTGCGGAAACTTCGCAATTCCGGTGAAGACAAGATGATTTACAACAAGATGTTAAAAATCCATGTCTTACTGAACCTCCTGACGTCACTGGTGTTTGCATTCTTGTTGCTCCTATGAAGTTCCAGGTAATCACACACAAGCTTACATTCAAAAAACCCGCTAAAACGAGTCGGAATGTTTTTGAGGAACGCGAAGTTTACTTCATCATACTCGAAGAAAACGGAAGAAAAGGCATCGGAGAAGCTGCTCCTCTTTCTTTAATGAGTGTAGATGACATACCAGATTACAAGCAACAGCTAATCCATGGCTTGGAGGAGTTTGTTGAAACTCGTAATGCAGATGTTTTTCCGGTAGACAAACTACCCAGTATGCGTTTTGGACTTGAAACGGCAATACATGATATAAAGCATGAAGAAGACTTCAAGGTGTTTAACAGTTCGTTTTATTCCGGCTCACCTATTCCGATAAATGGGCTGGTCTGGATGGCTGACATTGATACCATGAGTGCGGAGGCAAAGCTCAAAGCATCCATGGGTTTCAATTGCATCAAGTTCAAGGTGGGAGCTCATGATTTCGATGCCGAATGCCGAATGATTGAATCGCTGCGAAAAGAGTATTCTGCATTTAAACTCGATATCCGATTAGATGCAAACGGTGCTTTTAATTCTGATGAGGCAGACGAGCAGCTGCGCGAACTCAGTAGGTTTGAAATCCATAGTATTGAACAACCCATCAAAGCAAACCAATGGGATGACATGGCGAGACTGTGCCGGAATAACCACATAGACATTGCACTCGACGAGGAGTTGATTGGAAGGGACGTATACAAAGTGGGAAGCTCAATGCTCGATGAGATTAAACCTCAATATTGTATCTACAAACCCAGTCTACATGGAGGCTTCTCAGCGTGCGATGAATGGATTAACCAATGCAACAAACGAAACATTGGCTGGTGGGCAACCAGCGCATTGGAGTCCAATATTGGACTTAACGCTATCGCTCAATGGGTAGCACAATATGAAAACAACTTGCATCAAGGTTTAGGAACAGGCAGTCTTTACATAGACAATATCGACTCTCCTTTGGTGGTCGCACGCGGTCAAATCTCGTACACCGCAAAACCCTGGAAGTTCAACCACTAATTGTGTTGAATAAAAAACCCCAGGCGTTTCGGCCTGGGGAAAAGCAATTATAGTAGTAATGAAAAAAAGTAAAATCTCTTGTTAGTGTCGAACAATAAGTCGTTCGCTTAATTCACCGCCATCACCTTTGTAATCTACAATATAGTTCCCGTTAGGTAGAGCGGATACGTTTAGCTGCAACTGGCTCTGATATGAAACATCGTAACGCTGTACTTCAGTTCCCGCGATGTTCAAAACACGCACCACACCGCTTCGTTCTCCATTCCATGAAAGTGTGACTACGTCCTGTGTAGGATTTGGGAACATCTTCATTTTATAGGTTGCATGCTCAATCATACTGTTCAGCATAACCGTTCTTGAATAATCGAATTTACCATCGAAGTCGACCTGTTTGATGCGATAGAAGTTGACATCGGAATAAGGCTGCATATCGATGTATGAGTAATCCAGTACAACAGCAGAATTCCCTGCTCCAGTAACTTCGCCAATCTCTTCCCAAGCAGCTCCATCGTGTGTTCGCTCGATTATGAAGTGGCTATTGTTTTCCTCCATAGCGGTTGACCATTTAATAAGGCCATTATCGCCTTCCCATTCCGCACTCACTCCAATAAATTCGACCGGTAAGGCATATGCAGACGATGTAGTTCCTAGGGTAAGGACGTAATCATTCGCTACAGTAACGCCACTAAATGTTAGAGTTCCATCGGTACTGTTGTATGTACCCGATATCGATTGGGCATCGCTCAAATCGCCATCGCCAGCTTCGTCTACTAAAAGTCGCATTGCACTACCATCGGTAATATTAAAGTTCAGTTGATCAAGGCTGATGGTTAGGTCTACAGTTCCTACGTTGCCCGTTTCTTCAAACCGGATTTGTCGCTTCCATCGTGCATATATTCCTGAAGGGATTAGGGAGTCTGTAGCTCCGGTATCAATGTCGTACCCGAAAATTAGATACTCTCCAACATCTAAATCAGAAGGATTTGAAACTTCGATAAGTCCTGCGCTAGCTGCGCAATTGTTCATATCCCCGTTGCTTCGCCCAATTCCCGCCACATTATGATGATGGCCGGTGGCATCGTGCGAATACAAATCGTTTTGGATTGCGATATCAAATCGCGATGACATGTGGTTTTCGAGAATCGTTCTCTCTGCTGAGTCAAGTGCATAATTGTACATTATAAAGGCGGCAACATCTCCTTCGAAGTAGTAGCCGTTTCCGTTACCATTTCCGTTTTCAAAAACGGTGTTCTTATTCATTGCTCCGAGTCCAATATCGTCGCCATGAGCATAAAGTTTTCCAATTCCGTTGGCGGTACCGAAGTGAGCACCATTTAAATAACCAATGAATCGTCCACTCGTACTGTTGTCGTTTGATCCGTCGTACACCATGGTTATGATATACTCCTCGTTTGTAGAGACGGTTGTGTCCACGCTAAAGAAATTCCAGGGTGCATCATTACCGTCGTTGGCCTTATTCCACATAGACAAATACAACTTACTGTTAGAGAGGTAGATGTTGATTCCTCGGGTGGTTCCACCTTCTTCATAGATCACCTGGCGATCGGTAATGTTTGAGCTTGTTCGAACAACAATATTGAACGAGCGCTCATACGATGCCGACTTATTCAAATCGTTTTGATCGCTCATAGCGAGGTAATCGTTTGAACCGTCAAATCGCAATACGGGATGACCATTCATGCTGCCCGTTTCCGTAAGGATTACAGGGCGGCTGGAAGAAGTTGATTGGGTAAACGGCGTTCCGTTTCCACCTTCATTGGTTACGGTTGAAACCGCATCGTTGTGCATTAATCCGGTAGAATCAAACGTAAAGCAGAATCGGTTGGTAGTACCATCTCCAACTCCGGCAGGCCCCACGCAGTTAAACGTTCCTGTGCTTTGTGTACCGGCCATCGAGTCAGACGAATTCATCAAGTTTGAATAGATAAAAACGACAGCAACGGAAAGTCCAGAAATGATAGTAAAGAGGAGTAATGGTTTGGTTAGTCGAAGATCTAAACCAATTTTTGGTTCATTCTTTAGTTCCATTTCATCAATGTTAAGTCGTAGTGGTATGGTAGTTCAAAATTATCGCAAAGCAATAATTTGTTCCAAATATAGACTAATTCTTCTCTATTTGGGTTTTTTGAACATTAACCCTACTATTTAGATTATTTCTTGTTAACGGCGTTGAAGGATTGAGTGCAGGCTTTGGTTGACTTTTGCATTATGTCTGAGGCGGTCAAGGTTCACCTGTCGTTATTTACCGTAGCACTGATCTATGGAGCAAACTATGTTATTGCTAAAGGGGTGATGCCCGAGTACCTTGGCGCATCCGGCTTTGTATTTATTCGGATCGCAACGGCCGCTGTGCTCTTTAATCTGATAAGCTTGTTTCGTAGGTCCGAAGAACGAATCAAAGACAAAAAGCACTACGTTCAAATGGTAATTGCCGCACTGTTTGGAGTAGCTGCTAACATGCTTTTGTTCTTTAATGGGCTAGCATTTACGTCTCCCACCAATGCATCCGTCCTAATGCTCAATGCCCCGGTCTTTGTTCTGGTCTTTTCTGTTTTAGTCTTGAAGGATTCCATTCGCTGGAAGCAAGCACTCGGAATCATCCTCGCCGGAATTGGTGCATTGCTCCTGATTGGTGGAACCGGTTTTGATTTCAACACAAGTAATGCAAAGGGCGACTTGATGGTACTCGTTAATGCGACAAGTTTCGCATTCTATTTAGTCTACGTTAAGCGGCTGCTCAAAGTTTACTCCGCGTTGTTTGTCATCCGCCATCTATTTGTGTTTGGTTTAATCTACGCGCTTCCATTTGCAGTTAGCGACCTACAGTCCGCACAATTTAGCGCTTTCCCCCAAGAGATTTGGATTGCCATTGTCTATGTTGCCATCATGACCACGTTTGTTGCGTACTTACTTAATGCATGGGCTGTTCAGAAGGCAACACCTAACTTGGTTGGCTCCTATATATATCTGCAGCCGGTAATCGCAACTGCCATCGCCGTGGGCCTTGGAACGCAAGTCCTTTCACCTCAAAAAGTTATCTTTGCCCTCATCATATTTACAGGGGTTTATCTGGTAAATTCAAACAGAAAGAAAGAATGATTCGATCAATGACGGGATATGGAAGTGCGGAGCGAACAACCGACACGTACCAGATAAAAGTTGAGTTTAAATCGCTGAATGGTAAATTCCTCGAACTTAACTTAAGAGCACCTCGAAATCTTGGTGCGAAAGAAGCAGAACTACGCAAACACCTAACGTCTAAGTTGGTTCGTGGTTCGGTGCTTTGCATCCTTACGCTAGACCGAACAGATAATGCCCAAGACGGTCCAAAACTAAACACCAGTTTAGCCAACCATTATTATCACGAAATCTCGGGTTTTGCAAATTCAGTAGGTTTACCAACAGACAACATTTTAAAAACTGTGGTTACCATGCCCGATGTTTTTAAAACCGACGAATCAACCATTGCGGATTCGGACTGGGAAGATGTGATGAGCGTTGTAAACGAAGCAATTACTAAACTAGACGAGTTTAGATTGCGCGAAGGACAAGACCTACGGGAAATGCTTAAGTCGCACAACGACACTATCCTAGAGCAATTACCAGCGGTAGAGACACTTGACTCAGAGCGTAAAGATCAGGTAAAAGAGCGACTGGAAAACGGTTTAGCTCAATATCAGAAAGACAACAAAGCAGATGAAAACCGCTTCGAGCAAGAACTGCTTTACTACTTGGAGAAGATGGACATCACCGAAGAGAAAAACCGGTTGCGAGCGCACTGCGAGTTGTTCTCTATAACCCTTGATGGAGAAGTGAATGGAAAGAAACTCGGCTTCATTTGTCAGGAAATGGGTCGTGAGATAAACACCCTCGGTTCAAAGGCATCTTATGCTCCCATGCAAGCTGTTGTGGTTACTATGAAAGAAGAATTAGAAAAGATAAAAGAACAAAGTCTAAACGTACTCTAATGTCTAAACTAATCATCTTTTCTGCTCCATCCGGCTCGGGCAAAACTACCGTAGTTCAACACTTACTCAAGGAAAACCCGAAGCTGGAATTCTCTATATCAGCAACAACGCGCAAGCAGCGCCCCGGGGAAGTTCCTGGTAAAGACTATTATTTTCTGAGCGAGGAAGAATTCAAAGCCAAATTGGCTAATGATGAATTCCTCGAGCACGAACAAGTGTATGAAGGACTGTATTACGGTACTTTAAAAAGCGAGGTAGACCGAATCTGGTCGAAAGGCAAATCGGTCATCTTTGATGTTGATGTAGTTGGTGGATTAAACATCAAAAAGATATACGGAAACAAAGCTATGGCGGTTTTCTTAAGGCCGCCTAGTGTCGACGAATTAATGAGTCGATTAAAGAATCGTGAAACCGAGGTTGAACACGAATTACAGCAACGAATTGGCAAGGCTAACGAAGAATTAAAATACGAGAAAGAATTTGATATTGTATTGATTAATAATATCTTAGCCCACACTTTAACTGAAGCACAGAGCATCGTCGATTTTTTCCTGACGGTTTAATTATGAGAGTTGGATTATTTTTTGGATCGTTTAATCCGATCCACACAGGGCATCTTATTTTGAGCCAGTTCATCCTCGACCAGATTAAGCTGGACGAGATATGGTTTGTGGTATCACCGCAGAATCCACTCAAATCGTCAGTAGATTTATATGACGAGAAGGACCGTTTAAAAATGGTTCAGCTCGCGATAAAAGACCAGCCCAAGTTCAAAGCATCAGACGTAGAGTTTGATATGCCAAGACCATCGTACACGTACAATACGTTGGTTGAGCTGACCAATAAACACCCAGAGCATGAATTTGCGCTAATCTTGGGATCTGACAACTTGCAGCATTTCGACAAGTGGAAAGACCACGAGCAAATCCTATTAGATTACGACCTCATTGTTTATAATCGAGAAAACAATCCGGGTGGAGACTTTGCTAAAAATCAAAAAGTGCGTCTACTCAAAGGTCCAATGCTCAACATTTCATCTACTCAGATCCGAAGTTACCTGAGACTCGGCAGAGGTATCAAGTTCATGGTACCTAAGGAGGTAGAAGAATACCTAGTTAAGCTTTAAGATTTAAACTTCCTCCATAAAAAAAGCCACCCCTTTCGAGGTGGCCTATGTTTGAATTCAACAATTAGAATTAGAGTTTTGGTAGAATAACCGCGCTAATGGCGTGGATTACCCCGTTGGATGTTTGTACATCGGCGATTTGTACGGTAGAAGTACCACCGTTTTGATCTGTTAGTACTACTCCATTTGTGTTATTAATTGTAACAGTTGACCCTTCGAATGTTTCAGGCATCATACCGTCGGTGATTTCTGTAGACTGAACATTTGTTCCAGCAACTACATGGTATTTCAATACTGCTTCTAAAACCGCAACAGGGATGTCTGCTAGTTCGTCCCAATCGTCATTTCCTGCTAGCAAGTCTTGAAAAGCTTTGTTAGTTGGTGCAAACACTGTGTATGGGCCTTCAGCGCTCAATGTTGCTACAAAATCAGTAGTCAAATCATCGCGCGTAAGTGCTGCTACAAGAATTGAGAAATTTGGGTTAGCTAATGCTGCATCTACCACAGAAGGACGAGTAATTACTCGGTCTATTACGTGAATTACGCCATTGTCAGCAGCTACATCTGCTTGCGTTACCTTAGAGCGGTTGTTAAGCATAACTCCGTCGGTTAGATCTACGAGAAGAGAAAGTTTAGTTTCTTCCGGGCCATCTGAAAGTGTGTTAACATAACCGGCAGTTAGATCAGTGCTCATCACTTTGCCTGATACTACGTGGTTCAATAAGATTTGCTTCAAGTCGTCATCAGATACTTCATCAAGACTGGTTAAGTTCAGCTCTGTCAAAAGTGCTTGGAATGCGCTGTCAGTTGGTGCAAAAACGGTGAAAGGACCTTCACCTTCTAGTACGTCAACCAGGTCGACACGAGTAAGTGCTTGACCAAGGATCGTAAATCCATTTTCGGTTGTAACGTCAATAATCGTGTTGGTTTCTACCGTGTTGTTCGTGGTAGGTTCCGGAGTTTCGTCCTCGTTACATGCCGTGAATGTAACTACACCGGCAATTAGCAATAGGTTTAAGATTTTGTTTTTCATTCTCTTTTGTTTGGTAGAAACAACACGTGTTTTTGTTTAATGTTTTAACCATTTTGTTAAACAAAGTCATTTTTGAGTAAAACCAAAAATATTGATTATCAGCACCTTACGTCACGTGTATGTCAGCACACAGCAGTTGAATGGGTTAAATCCTGACGAATGACATGTCATTCGCGTCGATAGGAGAACAAGCGCGCAAAAACGAAAAAATGAAGTTAGATTTTGATGGGTGGGTGGTGGGGCATTTAATATTTTATGGCCCTTCCGAATAACCACAACCTCCTCCAGCATGGCATACCTTATCTTGCTCTGCCTGCTTTACACCGTCTACGTAAATCCGTGTTTTAATGATGTGGTGTTTCCCGTCTTTCGGCATAGCAAAGAGCTGAACGCGATCACCCTCTTTTAGTTCGAACGCATGACTCTTTGTCCAAGTGCCATTAAAATCTTCATTTATCTGCCAAATAATCTCTGAATCACGCTGAATAAACGCGCTCGAAAAACATTCGGTGTCGCAAATGGCTTCAAATTCGATTTGATTTTCGGTTACAACTACCACGTCGTCAGAACTACATCCTGAGATAAACAAACCAACCAGCAAAATCAGATTTAGTGCACTTTTCATAAGAAGCAGACCATCGATTCATTGAATTCGCTGCAACATCACTTTATGGAAAGCAGATTGACTCACGTCTTTATTTGTTTCGATCACAACTAAATCGCAATTCTCTATCCAAATGAACATGTACCTTTGAAAAAATTGTATAAAATGCTTCTGTTCGAAACCGTTGTCTCATTCTTTCGAGATAAAGAATATCGCGATCTGCTCATAACCACAATCATTACCATTGGCTTGGGGGCAATCATTTATCACTACTTAGAGGGTTGGGAATGGATCGATTGCTTTTACTTCTGTATCATTACGCTTACCACAATTGGTTATGGTGATTTTAGTCCACAAACAAACGGCGGCAAACTATTTACCATATTCTATATCCTGCTGGGTATCGGTATCATATTAAGCTTTATCAATGCGGTATACCACCATTACAACGATTCTGTAATTCAAAATGCAAATGGGAAACGAAAAGACAAGTCCTAATCCTGCTCAAATGTGGGATGACCGCTACAGCGCAGTTGAATATGCTTATGGATTAGAAGCCAGTCATCACCTACAAAACAGCCTTCACTTGGTACCAGATGGTAGTAAGATTTTATTCCCGGCTGAAGGTGAAGGAAGAAATGCCGTTTTCGCAGCATCAAAAGGATATGACGTGTATGCCTTTGATATGAGTAAGGAAGGCAAAAAGAAAGCGCTGGAACTAGCGCGAAAGCATTCTACGCAAATTCATTATGAAGTTGGGATAGCTCAAGAAATGCAGTATCCGGAGAACCACTTCGACGCGATTGTTCTTATATATGCACACTTTCCGCCAAACGTTCGACAACAAATTCATCGCTTGTTTCAAACTTGGTTAAAACCGGGAGGTCACATAATTCTTGAAGCTTTTCACAAAGATCACATCGAATACAACACAAAAAACCCAGGAGTTGGTGGGCCACGTAATGTAGACATGCTCTTCACCAAAGAATTACTTGAATCTGATTTCAACGATTGCACCACAAACTCTTTCAACAAAGAAGTCATAACCATTTCGGAAGGTCTATACCACCAAGGTGAAGCGAGCCTAGTGAGAATGGTTGCTCGCAAGAACCAATCTTGAATCATTCCAGATAGGGCAATCCCCTCTTTTTCTGACATATATCATAGTTTGGTCTGACTGCTATCAAACGGTTCCGATGGGCACTGCAACACCTTTGTCCCTGCTATATTCATGGAGCCTACCACGTCCCATAGTGTCAAGACTAAATGTACGTACTGCGAGCGATGAAGTTGAATGTTGTCATTAGCAATGACTGTTTGATTGAATTACTGAATGATTGAATGACTGAATGATTGAATGAATTGTGATCTTGGGAGGTTAATGACCTAACCATAGAGATTGACAAATCCATAGTGTCCCAGCTTGCAGGTCGTTTTCATACCTTGACATATGGTAGAATCAAAATCAGAATTTGTGAATCACATTTGTTCTGAAACCAAACACATTGCGTTATTAGTTCTTAAACTGTCGATATCGTTCAAGTATTCACGTGAAATTGATATAATTCTTCGTCAGTTAGTAAGATCAACTTGCTCCGTAGGTGCAAACTATAGAGCTGCTTGTAGAGCAAGGTCAATCCGAGAATACTACAGCAAACTATGTATTACCGTTGAAGAACTGGATAAATGTGAGTATTGGCTTGAGCTTTTAAACGAAGTTTCCTTGAGACCCTGTAAAGACGAAATCATGGAAATACATAACTGCATTAAACCTCTACTGAAGATTCTAGGAAAATCAAAGTTTACAACTTCTCAGAAACTGAAATAACATTCAATCATTCAGTCACCCAATCATTCAATCATAACTAATTGAGCTCCGGATCACTCGGCCCATCAGCCAACAAGGTGTACTTACCACCAAGGTTGTACATCGCTTGTTTCCAGATTTGAATAGCGTCGAGATTGGGTTTGAAAATCATGGCTGATCCGATATCGGATACAACCCAGGCTTCTTCGGCCAATTCCCCATCTAACTGACCACCGGCCCATCCGGAATAGCCGATAAAGAATACCATTTTTGACGCTAACTCAGGAGATCGTCTGAGTAGGTCGAGCGTTTTTTCATAATCGCCTCCCCACCATACATCTTGCATTACGGGTTTCGAGTTTGGGATAAGCGATCCAAGGCTATGGATGAAATGTAAGGTGTTCAGCTCCACCGGTCCGCCTTGAAATATCGGTGCGTCCGGCAGTTCTTCATCCTTTAACACCCGATCCAATGAAATATCGATTCGGTTGTTTAAAACGAAACCAAAACTTCCCATATCGTTGTGCTCTGTCATCAGCACAATGGTGCGATTGAAATTCGGATCCTTAAGGAACGGATCGGAGATGAGAATTTTACCGGGTTTTACTTCGTGCTTCATGAAAATGCTACCAAACGAAGGTAGGCAACACCCAACAAAATTAGGAAAGCAACTCCTGTAAACGCTATGCCATATTTCCATGCGGGCCAGAACGATTTTGGCAATTGTTTTCGGACAATTTGAATCATTAAGATGGCTAAAATAGGCGCGGTTAAAAAGGATAAGCTTGTTGCCACGTTCACCATCTGCTTCATATCGCTGATAAAAAACTGCAGGAGTACCAATGCACCAACGGCAATAACAAATAACCAAATCACACGCATTCTGTACGCCGACTCTTTTGTACCAGACTGTGAAACTTCCGACGCGTCAAGTGTGTCTCCGGTTTCCTGACTCCTCCACAAGGCCGTAATACGGGTTAACACTCTTGGCATGGCATCGAGGCATGTAAGTGTGGTACTAAACATGGTAGTGAACGCTGCTATGGCTATTACCCAGTATGACCAGCTCCCAATGCTTTTCACATAGATATCGATGAGTTGTTGCGCGTAGGCGACTCCTCCGGCAGCAAGCTCAATTCCACTTCCATAAATAACGTTGGCGCCGAGCATCAAGAAGGATGCACCTAAAATGGCTGTCCCCCAGAATCCAACACGGAAATCGAACATAGATTTACGCTGTTGTTTGCCATGACTAACTTCTTCTTCACTCCAGATCGAATGCCAGATGGATATGTCCAACGGTGCAGGCATCCACCCGAGAAAAGCTATTAAGAAGATAATATCAGCCCCATTACCTAAATCGAACACCTTGCCGGGTTTCAAATCTGCCGACGGGATTTGGTAGAAAAACGAGGAGACTAGAGCTATTACCGTAGTTACCGAAAGTGTTATCATAATCACTTTCATAATCTTGTCGAGCACATTAAACCTACCTATGGCGCTAATTGCAATACAGATGATTAAGAGGATTGCCGACATAGCTACCGGAGACATGGTCAGTCCGGTTATTTTCAAAGCAAGACCTGACGTTACAATGGTGACCGCAGCTTGGATGGTGAACATGGTACCAATGGTGAGCAGTGCTACAATTGCCAATGCCCATTTACCAATTCGTTTGAAGCCATGCAATAAGTTTTGTTGAGTTTCTTGTGTGTACTTGGGACCAAGTTCGAAAAATGGATACTTGAATATGTGTGCAAGGATAATCCCAACAATCAGGATGTTGCCATATTCCGCTCCTGCCTTGGTGGACTGCACTACGTGGGACACACCTACCGCAGCTCCTGCATACAACAAGCCGGGACCTAATGCCTTGAGTTTAGAAAGCATGGTAGCAAGATAGTGATTCAATGAGATAATGAATCAATGAGATAATGTTACAACGTTAGATTGCTGTTGGCTATTGGCCGTTAGCTGTTAGCTTGTCTGTGATAGTTACTAGTCACCACATTCATCTATTCGTGGCTATAGTCTCTCACTGAGATACGGAGACACAGAGTTTCACGGAGAAGCATTAAATATGGTGTGGTTCACACGAAGACGCGGAGACGCGAGGGAGTTGAGAATTGAAAATGGAGAATTGAGAATTGAAAATGGATGGTACAATTTGTAGGGCGCACTGTCGCCTTTCCGACAAACCTGCAAATGGCAAATAGCTAATGGCCAACAGCAATAAACAGCCATTCAATCATTCAGGCACTCAATCATTCAATCATCAAAAAAGGGGCTCTCGTTCGAGGCCCCTTTTCAATTGATTTTCTTATATGACTATCCGATACGAGCGATCAAGTCGGCAATTCGGTTACTGTAACCTGCCTCGTTGTCGTACCAACCTAGTACTTTAACTGTGTTGCCTTGTACCATTGTGCTTTGTGCATCGAAGATACAGGAGTAAGGGCTTCCAACGATGTCTACAGATACGATTGGGTCTTCTGTATACTCAAGGATTCCTTTCAAGTTTGTTTCAGCTGCTTTTTTGAATGCTGCGTTAACTTCTTCAAGGTTAGCGTCTTTCTTCAATTTAACAACGAAGTCAGTTGCGCTACCGGTAGGAGTAGGAACTCGCATTGAGTTACCGTTCAATTTACCTTGTAGGTGTGGCAATACAAGTCCTACTGCTTTCGCAGCACCTGTACTTGTAGGGATGATAGAAAGTGCAGCTGCACGAGCACGTCTCAAGTCTGAATGAGGTGCATCTTGCAAGCGCTGATCAGAAGTATACGCGTGAATCGTAGTCATGAAACCACTCTCGATACCATAAAGATCGTCCAACACTTTTGCCATTGGAGCCAAGCAGTTTGTAGTACAACTTGCGTTAGAAACGATAGTTTCAGTTCCTTCAAGTGTGTCGTCGTTTACACCTAGAACAACTGTTTTGATATCACCTTTAGCCGGAGCAGAGATGATAACTTTTTTCGCACCAGCTGTGATGTGCTTGCTCGCACCAGCCTCGTCGCGAAAGATACCGGTTGACTCAAGAACTACGTCTACCCCTAGTTCAGCCCATGGAAGTTCTTCCGGGTTGCGGATTGCAGTTGCACGAATTTTCTGACCATTAACAATAAGGTTGTCGTCATCAGACTCTACAGTACCGTTGAATCTACCTTGTACAGAATCGTACTTTAACAAGTGAGCCAGTGTGGCATTGTCGGTAAGATCATTGATAGCTACTACTTCAACATTTTCCTTTTCAAGAAGGCATTTGAAAGAGAGTCGACCAATACGACCGAAACCATTGATTGCTACTTTCATTTTGTGATTTTTTTAATTGCGTTTATAAATGGCTGCAAAGGTAATTTTTTTAATTTTTTTGTTGTTGGATATTAGAATTATTTATTTCCTTTGCACCCTCGAAAAATCGCAGCCGCGGTTTGAGAGTAGCTTGGCCCCTTCGTCTATCGGTTAGGACGCCAGGTTTTCATCCTGGAAAGAGGGGTTCGATTCCCCTAGGGGCTACCTAGCCTAAAACCCTGATTGCCTGCTAGCAAAGGCTTTCAGGGTTTTTTTGTTTTATCAGGTTACAAATAGGTGACGCGCGGCATGGTTTCCTGTAATGTGGATCTACTTCCCTAAATTATGAAACGTGCTTTATTGGCATTTCAAAATGGTAACTACCATGTTCCTCACCTAGAAACTTTGTTTTTAATGAATAACCAGAGTTTCTCAACCTTATCGCTTTCTTACAAAGGTTTTGCTCTAAACTAAGCTCAATTACCTTATCACCAATTTTTAAAGAAACATGGTCGCGGATATTGTCCAAGTCCTTCTCAATGACACTCATTTCACTTATTACAAGTTCTGACCCTTGACTAGGGTCATTGATTTTACCATCATAGATATGAAATGAAAACTGAAGTGGTTTTCGTGGAGTAATCTTCTTTTTTAACTCCTCAAGTAGCTTATCAACACGCTTTTGATAAACTTCTTCCCCAAATATATTTACTTGTACTTTTACCCTAGAACCATAACTTACAACATGTGTCTCATGTCCATATTTGGAGTTTAACAACAAATCATAAAGCCTTTTATTATAACAATTACCAATATACCTGCCTTTAAGATGTGGGTCTAAATGGTACAGTCTCACCCTACTATTTTCTTTATCAAGCCAAAGATTAACTTTTTCACCTACCTCAAGTTCTGCAGCCCCATCATTCTTAAAGAATTTAAAGACAGTCTTCTCATCGCTATGATCTGCAGAACCATAAAATAAACCTAAATTAGCCGTGACTCTATCTTAGCTTTTAGACTAAAAAGTGCAATTTGAGTTGAAGACGTACAAGTGTATCGTACTGACTTCAAGAAGTAATCCTATTTAGACAATGTCTGGTCAAAAATCCATGTTAGTGAAATAACACCAACGATTTCAGAATTGTCTGGGTAATACCCCAGGTTAATGGGATTCCTACAATTGTCCAATAGAGAATTAGTCGTACTGATTTCTTCATGACTTCGTAAAGTATTTCCTATCAACTGGGCGAATAAATAAGTTACATACCAAACCCAATAACAACAGCCCCGCCATAATGTACATTGTTGTGCTATACGCCTGTGCAGGTGCGATATTCAATTCGTCTATTTGGTAGGCCCGTATGTAATTTACCAATACCGGCCCAAGTATGGCTGCGAGCGACCACGCCAATAAAACACGACCGTGTATAGCTCCCACTTCAGCCGTACCAAACATGTCTCTGAGGTACGCCGGAATAGTTGCAAAACCGCCACCGTACATGCTGATAATCACAGCAAAACATGTGACAAAAAGTACTACGCTTCCAGTGTTCCCTGCATATGGAATAGCCAAGTACAACACCATACCCAAGACGAAAAAGATACTGTACGTGGTCTTCCTCCCCAATCGATCGGATAAGGACGACCAAATAAAACGACCCAACATATTAAACACACTCAACAAGCCAACAAAACCACCTGCTGCGGCAGCTCCAACCACCATATTTGACGGTACAGCATCTGCTGAAAACATTTCTTGTATCATCACCGAAGCTTGGCCGAGTACGCCAATTCCTGCGGTAACATTAAGCGCTAAAACGGCAAAAAGTAAATAGAACTGAGGTGTGCGAATCGCTTGGTTCGCATCCACATTCCCGTGGGTTATCATGTCGTTCTCATCAGTTTCATCTACCCAACCTTCCGGCTTCCATCCATCCGCAGGAACTCGGACCGTAAACACGCCAAACATCATAAAAATCAAGTATATAAACCCCATCACCAAGAATGTCTGAGCTACTCCCGTTGACGAGGGACTTGAAAATAAACTCATGAGCGAAACAGAAAGCGGACTAGCTATCATTGCTCCTCCTCCAAAACCCATGATGGCCATTCCGGTGGCCATTCCCGGTCGGTCCGGAAACCATTTAATTAATGTAGAAACCGGCGAGATATAACCCAAGCCTAAACCAATTCCACCCAAGACACCATGCCCAAGATAAACTATCCAAATCTGGTGTACATGAACTCCGAATGCAGCGACAAAAAAACCGCCGGCAAAGCACAAGGCTGAAGCAAACATGGCCTTGCGGGGTCCAACTCGCTCGAGCCACTTCCCAAATATTGCTGCCGACGCACCCAGTGTGAACAACGCAATAGAGAATATCCAACCAATGGTTGTTAGCTCCCAGTCATCAGCCGCGGGAGCCGAAATTCCTTTGAGGCACGACAGTGGTTTGTTGAACACGCTGTACGCATAAATCTGCCCGATACACAAGTGAATAGCTAGTGCCGCGGGAGGAACCAACCACCGGTTGTAACCCGGTTTGGCAACAATTCCATTCCCAGAAATTAGTTTGTTAAGCATTCTCACAGGGAAGTTAGTGAATAGAAAGTCGTTAAGGAATATCTAGTACAAACAAAAAAAAGGGCCTATTCAAATTAATGAACAGGCCCGTATCTAACTTATAGATATTATTGAAATAAAGATGGGTCTGGGTAAGTGGTTAAACCGGATGCCAGTTGAGTTTCATCCAAAGACAACGGTAACCATAAATGTCTATCCGTAAAATTTGATGACTTATCTCCGTCACCTGTAAACAAATCAGCATTGGCTCTTCCTGACCTCACTAAGTCAAACCAACGATCCCCTTCACAAGCGAGTTCGGCTCTTCTTTCGTACCAAATTAAATCCAAGAGGCTCATGCCTTCGTCGGCCATAACCTCAGATGCCGTTCGAAATTGACCTGAATTATCACCTGGTCCCGCAGCGCGCTCTCGAACTAGGTCTATGTACTGCATTGCTTGTCCATCTGCGCCACTACCCCGATGTAATGATTCAGCTAACATCAATAGAATATCAGCGTATCTAAAAACATGAGTATTTAAAGCCTTTGTAAGGTGTTGATCCCCCCCATTTACATTGGTCCCGGCAAATGATTTGAAATTCGGATACTTTTCTTGCCAATAACCCGTATAGTCAATTGGGTTGCTTTTAGATGCATCGACTGCTGGATTACATGTTATACCTGAATCTGCTATCTCTTTCGCAATTTCAGCATCAGATGCAATTGCAACGTCTCTTCTAAATGTATCATCTTGCATAAAATGGTTAAACAGACTTGGTGTAACCATCATGAAACCCCAGCCAGCTTCATATCTGGGGTGATTGGAACAAAGACCTCGAATACCACAAAGCTGAATCATTCCATTACCATCTACCCCTTCAAACCAAGACCAGTCGCTTGTCCACAGCGCATTATGCTGAATTTCGAAAACGGACTCTCGTGTATGTCTAACGTTAAAGCTGAACAAGGTTTGCATATCGTCCTCCAACTCGTAAATACCAAGATCTACGACCTGCTGGAATGCTTCAGAAGCCTTTGTGAACAACTCAGCATCATCATTTTTTAGGTCTGCCCAATATAAGTAAGCCTTTCCCATCAAGGCCAATGCTGCACCTTTAGTCGCCCGTCCTTCTTGTCCGCTTGGAGGGGTGACCGGTAAAACAGCTGCAGCTGATTTACAATCGTCTACCACTTGTTGCATCAATTGAGACATTGTGCTACGTTCTAAGTCTACTTCATCAGGAGCCAACAAGCGTGTTACAACTGGTACAGGACCAAAATGTCTAAATAATTCGAAGTGGTAATACGCGCGAAGAAAAAGTGCTTCAGCTTTATATACATCTACAGTTGGAGACTCAACCGTTGATAATTCCAGAATCGCATTTGCTCTACCAATGCCAATGTAGTTCCTGCGGTACATTGGGTGAATAACCAAATTAGTATTCGTATTGGTAAAGTCGTCGAACTCCTGCCAACCAGGCTGGTCATTGTTCGATGGGTCTCCTCCCGCATTTGCGTTATCAGATCTAATCTCACCATACATAGTTGGTGAAATCCATTGGCCGAAAGCCATTGACCATCCAATGGGGTCATACGCACCTACCAGTGCTGAACCAATTTGAGATTCAGTTCGATAAAAGTTGCTGGAAAGGAATTCATTCACAGGATCCACTTCCAATCGCTCTTTTTTACACGAAACGATTGTGAGCAAACCAATACTCAATGTAATTATGTGTTTTACTGATTTTTTCATGTCACTATTTTAAAACGTCATGTTAAGGCCTGCTCCAAATGAACGATTTGTTGGATAGAAGCCTTTATCAATACCTGTATCCAAGATCCAACCATTGGTACCAATATCAGGATCAAAACCTCGATAATTGGTAATCGTAAACAGGTTATTACCGGTCACATATACTTTAAGTTCTTGCACCTGAGCTTTCTTCAACCATTTCTTAGGCACAGTCCAACCAATCTGAAGGTTGCGCAGTCGGAAAAACGAACCATCTTCTACATAAAAATCTGACGGACGTTGGTTGTTATTTGGATCTGTAACAACTAACCGTGGCATTTCTGCTGACGGATTATCTTCTGTCCACCGATCTAACCAGAAGCTCTGGTAGTTACTGAATGTAACGTCGGATCGCTCGTATGTGCGATAGATTTGATGACCAATTTGGGAATTGAAAAGTGAGTTAAGATAAAATCCTTTGTACTCAAGGTTTGCACTTAAACCAAAAATGTGCTTAGGCCATGGGTTTCCAATATCTCCCAGGTCATCAGAGTTAATCACACCATCTCCATTCACGTCAACAAATTTCAAATCTCCCGGTTTCGCTGATGGCTGAAGTAATGTTCCTTCAGAATTAACATGCGCCTGCACCTCTTCAGGACTCTGGAAGATTCCATTCGTTTGGTAACCAACAAAATGTCCTACAGCATATCCTTCGGACATCCTAGTGATTGGAGTATTACGTACCGGCCAAGACCAACCATTTAGGTACCCCGCATCACCTGCAACGTCAATTACTTCATTTCTAAAATGCGCATAATTTAGGTTTGTAGTAATCTTCAGATCCCGAAACGTGGTCCGGTAGCCCAAAGACATTTCGATTCCTCTGTTTCGTATCTCACCGAGATTTGAAATCGGATTATTCGTTGCCCCGATATACCCAGGAATGTTTTGTTCCATCAATAAATCCTTTGTTGACTTCTGGTATACATCAACTTCGTAGGTCAACTTATTGTTGAACATTGCTAATTCAAATCCGATATCTATTTGCTCACTCTCCTCCCATTTTACGTTAGGATTAGGTGGGCCTGCTAAAGCAGAACCTCGGTTTAGTGTCTGATTTCCTTGGCCAAACGAATATGTATACGCGTTCTGCACTCGGGTCACATAAGTAAGAGGTGCAATTCTGTCTGATCCGTTGATACCCCAAGAAGCTCGCAACTTCATAAAGCTAATTCGACGTCGGGCTTTCATGAATTTCTCTTTGGTTATAACCCACCCCATTGATGCTGAAGGAAAGACTCCAAATCGGTTATTCGCTCCAAAATTTGAAGACCCATCTCTACGCAATGTTGCTGTAAAGAGATACTTCTCATCGTAGTTGTACATAAGCCGACCAAACGTACTAATTAGCACGTAATCAACACTTGCTGAGCCATAAGCAAGGTCCAGTGTATCAACCCCTGCATCCAAATAATGGAAATTAGGATCGAACTGAGCGTCATCCGGAATATTTGATGAACTACCCCCAACTTGTCGAAACTGCCCAGTTCTGAAAGTCGTTCCTACAAGCGCATCGAAATTGTGCTTTTCTTTTAATGTCTTTGTATAGTTAGCCGTGTTTTCCCATTGCAAGCCTTGGAAGTTTCCACTACCCTGATTAACGTCATTCGTGATGTTTTGCGCAGATGGATGTAAGTCGAATGAAGGTGTAAAGCTTCTAAAATCCCACCAATTTGCGTCAACCCCGAGGTCCGTTTTCAAGGTCCAATTTCCCGTCGGCTCTACCTGTAAGTATATATTCCCAAGAACTTGATCACTTTTACCTTCACCATTGAGTAAGAATAACCTGCTCAATGGGTTAATATACTCCTTCTGAACCCACTCGGACTGTGCAAACCCAAATTGTGCAGAAGGGTCAAAAACTGGTGTAAGTGGATCATATGCAAAAGCATCGCTCTGAACACCTCCAAAAGCGTTATTGGTGGCAATGTTATTGTTATCGGTACGATTAAGATATAAGCTTTGACCTACCGTAATGTATTTCTTAATTTCCTTTTTCGAGTTTATGCGAAATGCATACCTTTTGTAATTTGACTTGTCTCCACCGATTACTCCATTTTGGTCCCAGTAATCGAACGACATGTAAGCATTTTTTACATTGGCGGTAACTCTGTGGTTTACCATGTTAGCAGGATTAAATATCTCGTTCATCCAGTTGGTATTCACATCGAGTGGATCGCCAACTTCAGGAAATCCCAAGACGTCTAACGCAACACCCAAATTTGCATTGTCGTACTTTTCACGAGTAAGCATTACATATTCTTCTGCAGTCAACATGTCTGGTAATTTCCAAGGTCTGGAGTTTAGATAACTGACCGAATATGTTAACGACCCTACGTCGCTGCCGCTTCCTGTTTTTGTCGTTATAATCACTACACCATTAGCGGCTCGCGCTCCATATATAGCACTCGATGCGGCATCTTTTAAAACATCAATAGACTCCACATCGCTAGGGTTTATATTGTCAATATTTCCCACTTGAACACCGTCTACAATAAACAATGGGGTATTGTCCCCATTGGTGCTCACTCCCCTTATCAAGAGAGTTTTGCTCGAACCCGGTTGTCCGCTGGACTCATTTACAATAATCCCAGGCATTTGACCCTCCAGAGTTGACGTAACATCCGGCACAGGGATACCTTCAATCTGTTTCGCCTCGATTTTAGCGATTGCTCCAGTGGATACTTTCTTCTTTTGACGACCGTAACCAACAATTACTGTTGCATCCAGCCGGTTCTCGTCTTTCTGTAAAGCGATACGTTGAAATTGAAAACTTGTCGCTTGGACTCGTTTTGTCTCGTAACCCACAAAGCTAATTTCAAGGTTTACAGGTAGCTTTTGGCCAGGGATACTGTACGTTCCATTAATGTCCGTCATGTCACCAGAAGTTGTTCCAATGACCAGGACTGTTGCCCCTGATAAGGTATCACCCGTTGCTGCATCCACCACGACACCCTTAAGTGTACCGTTTTGCGCTAAGACGACGTTCGTGGAAAAAAGTGAAATCAGCAACCCAAGATTAAGGGCATAGCGCAGCCATCTTTGAAAATTGATTTTCATAGAATTTTAGATTTTGATGAAATTAATAGTGGGAAATCAATTACGACATCCACTTGCACACGAGGCAGCCATAACAATGATGCAAAGGTGCCTTTCTCCAGAGCCCAAAAAAGACCCTGAAACAGGGTCTTTTTCGAATCTCTTGGTTAATAGAGTTCCCTCTAGTTAAGAACTAGTCTTTTTGTAGATTTTTTAACGCCAGAACGCACTTCAATCATGTACAATCCACGATTTAGAGTAGCCACGTTAATTGTCTCATTCGCAGCAACACCTACTTGCGAGAAAACCTCTTTACCAGTAACATCGTAAATCACAACTTGATCAACCGATTCAGTTGAGTTAATAGTAATTTCATCTGTTGCTGGATTTGGGAAAACATTGAACATATCTTGCTCAACATCTTCTACAGAAGAAGTCCCATCCTTCACTAAAACAAAATGCCAAAATCCACCACCGAAATCAATATCGATAGTCATTGTGTCATTCGTTGGCGAAAGGACAACTGGGTAAGTAATCGAAGCTGGAGCATCTTTTGGATCGCTGATTTCTTTACCGTTAGTAACTTTAGGTAACGCCAAGTGCGCACCGACCCCAACAAGAGTAACAGTTCCTGCAGTAGCGTCGTACGTCCAGAGCATAGAAGTGTTAGATCCGTCATGTGGAGCAACTGGAGCACCGCAAGACTCAGATGCAACACCTTGCCATGGCTCTAACCATGTTTCGCTACCCATAACATTTTCGAACGAACCATCTTTGTTAAACACATAAGTGTCATCGTAGAGACATGCTCTTGTTTGAACGTTCGCATCATCAATCGCCCACCAAGAAAAATCTCCCTTTGCAGGACCAACAGCCAAAGATTGAGCCATTGGTGCTACTCGCCATGTACCATCAATCTGCCCAAATGCAAATGTTGTGGTAACAGCCATCAGTAAAATCAAGTAATACTTTTTCATACGTATAATTTAAAAATTGGATAAAGTCTTTTAATAACTACGGCTAAATTACACAATTCTTACTAAAAGTAAAATTTACCATAACATTAAAGTAAATTTTACTATAACTGTTTGGTAACAATCCGAATTCGTTTCATAAAGATACGGTAACATCCAAAGAATTACAAAACCACTGCTCGTGAGATTGTATGTATCCAGAGACTTACGTTTTTCCAGGTCATAAATTGCCTCAAAGAGTTCAACAATTGCTTTTATGGAATAACTTTAATCCTGAATCAAATCTGCAATATGAAAAAATCAATCATTCTTATTTTAGCTTCCTTTTTTTACCTTTTTGTTGATGCGCAAGCCCCGGAAGGTTTCAATTACCAAGCGGTAGCACGATCCGATTCAAGATCTATCTACTACCGACTTAACCACCTACCTTCTGTTGGGAAGTTTTGCGCGAGATCAAGGTTCCAACATGTATAAGTCGAAAGAGTTTACCTACGATTTTAATACCGGTCAGCTCGTTCAAGCTATGCTTATAACGGTTCACACTCCAACAACCTATCGGCGAAACTTAAAGTTCAAGAAGTTGCCGGAGATATGAGCCGTGTTACCGTCACCTTAATGAATTCAATCAACGGTGAAATGTACATGGTGCATGCACATGACGTGGCCGGTCCGATGAGCACACCAAACGGAACACCATACAATGAAGCGCCAAATTCGGATGTGTGCACCTTGATGATAATGGGCAACGGTGGCAGTAATTGGAAAAGTCAATTAAGTACTATGTCTTACGCAGAATTGACCATGACCTACGAGGCATTCTTCGTGGTGCACGATCCATTGCAACCAATAACCACAACAGATCCCACTACTTATGTAATTTTAGGTTCGTTTGCCAGATAGTTTTTTCATTCTCTAGTAATGGCTTTAAGAACCAATATAAAGCTCCCATGCAAATGGGGGCTTTTATACTTTAGGCTTTTACTTGTTAAAACGTCGACCCAATACCTGCACCTACACCAATGGTCGTCGCAAATACTTTGAATAGAAATCCACCATCGGGCTTTTGATAGCGGTAACCTAAATCAACCTTAGGCCATAAGGACGACGCAACACCTTCTCTTCCGGAATATGTAGCTCCAACGCTAATATCCATATGGTGGTTTGCTCGACCGAGGACTCCGGTATACGCAGCCCCCAAACCTTTCATAGTACCTGTCCCCCATGCCGAAGTAACACCTGTGTATACCCGGAAATAATGTCTGATATATGTTGTTCCTCCTGATTTACCACGAAGGTGCAACTCCGACTCGCCAAAAGGTGCTTCGAGGTTAATTAATCCCAATGTCAGCACACTCACATCTAAAGAGATACCTTGAAAATCCAGTCAAACTGAGCAAGTGAAACCAGTTTGAAGTGAGTTCCGGATCCAGATGTTGTGATTCGTACGCAGTAATATAGAAAGAACTATTTAAAGATTTTGAACGTATGTTCATGTTCAAATTCAAAATCAACCGGAACGAAATACGAATTGATAATTAATTTTCCTTTTTCATCACTACCGCCTATTGATTCGATTAAATATTTTGCTGGAATTACGGGATATTCCTCTGAGCCTTTGTTTAGTTTCTCTACCAGATATGTATTGAAGTTTACTATATCATCTGAGTTGAGTTTAAGCTTTGAATTTGAATCAAATGATGTTGAAAGGCTTTTGAGTGTGATATTACCGTCTGATTGTACAAGGAACTTACCTCTTGTTTTGATACCTATCTCTTGGTTTTTTCGTTTCAACCACTTTCTTTCGATGAAGTAATCGGTGGAGTACTGTTCAATTCGACCCAAATAATCCTTTAACAGGTTGTCCTTTGTATTTGAAGTAAAGTTATTTTGCGGGTCTTCTTTAAGCTCGTCACTTAAGGGGTAAATTATACTGCTAATGGAATGCTCGGTATAAACATCTTTAATTTGAATCAAATCCATGTCAAAATACACGAGATTTTCTTTTATCTCCCCCAGATAATCTTTGGTAATAATTTTGATTACGAATTGTCTTAAGTCATCTTGCGTTTGAAGCTTGACATTTTTCAGTGCGTCGATAGGCGCCGACTTGAAAATCTGTGTTTCATGCTCGTAGTCAAACAATATATTCAAATTGTCTGGTTCAATTTTTACATCAAATGTCCCATTACTGCGTAATAAGGAGTCGTACTCAAACTTCGCCTCCGTATTGTTTGAATGAGAGACTGCCAGACTATAGTTGCTGAGGTCAGCATAGACAAGTTGATTTTCTTTAAAATAAAAACTGCCCTCTGGGGAACTCCCAGCTGATGTAGAGAGTGAGACCAAAACCGAGCCATATGATTCTCGTAATTTCTGTGCTTCCAAAAAAGCCTGTATTGAGTGCCCGTCTGTTTTTTCGTAGACATCTGTCTTTCCATGAGTCTTAACCTCAATAATATTGTTGTTGTTCGTTAAGTCACGGTAATCCATTCGGATACCATCAACATCAGAATTCGCTTTTTTAAACCTATCCCTATAGTCAAAATAAAGGGCTATTTTCCAATCAAATAAGCCTGAATTTCTGTATGTACTTTCGATGTAGTAAAACATGTCATCATCGATATCAGAGTTTATTTCCTTCGATGTAATGATTCTGTAACTCGTACTGTCCCCTTCAACAAATAAGATATTAATATTACTGCGTGACCTACGAATAATCAGATGAACGTCTTTTGTTTTGGAAGACCATGTACCTTGAAGCCCTTCTATGAAATCATTTAAAGTAAATCGTTTCTTGAATGTTATTCGTTCTTCCTCGTCTCTGTCATAAACATCATCGTAGAATTTGCTCTCGTCCGTCTCGTCGTAATTATAATCTGAATAGTTGAAACATTTCAAGTACTGGTTACCTCTTGAGTCGATAAGCATGTCAATATCGGGGCCATTCGGATTATATTTTACCACATCAAACCCAAGGAAAACACCTGTTGACAGTCGAATAGTCAGTTTTTCCGGGTTGGGAAAACGATTTGAGGTCATTGCCCAACTCATGGTGCCCTCTCTTGTAACTTTATTGTCTTCCTCGATTAGTATCTTACCCTTACCATTGTCATCAAGTTTAATTTTTGTAGTTCTTCCATTAAAATCTTTATGACAAAAAAGGTCTTGAGCTTGCGCAGGCAAACTCAGTAGTACAAGAGAAACTACAACGAATACGTATTTAATTAGACTCATAATCTGCTGTGAATGAATTAACATTAGACATATAACATACCCACGATGCCAGATATGCACGTCAAAATCAACACCATGGGAGTTTGAATATACAAAGAATTGGCCTCGACAGGAATCTGCGTTCCACAAAAATAAAATCCAATCAAAAACATCAGTAAATCTCTGAGAGGAAACCCATCTACAACACCAACAAAAATTAATGCTTAATTTTGAGTTTAACCAAAGTGATGTTCCGTTCTTAAAAAAGGTTTGTCAGTTTATTCGGTGTAAATACGGCTCTATTTAAATGTGTCTAAAATCGGAATTTCAAGCATTTACTAGAATAGCTTATCCCAAAATATCAGAGAATCATGATATCTAATTTGAAAAATAAACCACTATTCTTCTTGTTGCTTCTGTCAATTATATTGACAATTGGGTGCAACGATAATGGCCAAACTTTTGACCGAATAGACTTGATTCCTGTTAAATCAGACGGCAAATGGCAGTATATAGATGTATCTGGCAACATTGTTATTAACCCTCAGTTTTCGTATGCTGATATTTTTTGTGAAGAAAGGGCTGCCATTATCTTAGATGGGGATTCTTCCAGGTTATATGGTTTTATCGATCAAACGGGTAAAATCGTCATTCAACCACAATACATCAGTGTAGGACGGTTCAACGAAGGATTAGCCATAGTTTGTAGAGAAAACGGCCATCCCCAAGTGATCGATGTAAATGGCAAACAAGTATTTGAGGCAAGTTTTGCTGAAAGGCTTTCCAATTTTTCCGAAGGAGTTGCAAGCTTTCAACAAACCACTACTGAAGATGAATCAAAGTGGGGTTTTATTGACAAAAATGGAGACATAATCGTATCTCCTCAATTTTCGCAAACACTTTACATGACTGAAAATTTATGTGCGGTAAGGAACAGTGAGTACAAATGGGGTTTTATTAATTCTGAAGGAAAGCTAATAATTACCCATCAATTTGATGAAGTATCCAATTTCCAGAATGGTTTTGCCACGGTGAAGTTTGGTGACAAATGTGGAATAATCAATAGAGAGGGTAAATACGTGGTAAATCCTCAATTTGAAGATTTGTTTCACGATGGAAAATATTTCATTTTTAAGCTGAATGACAAGTATGGTTGGTGTGATAATCAGGGTTCTTATCTCATAAACCCGCAGTTTAAAGAAGCATTTCTATTCGGTTCTAATGATGTTGCGCCTGTGAAATCCGGCGACAAATGGGGCTATATTAACCGCGATGGTAAGTATGTTATCAACCCCCAATATGACAACGCTTGGGGATTTCTTGGTAAAATTGCTCCAGTGAAAGCAGGTGAGAAATACGGTTTTATCAAAGAAGGCGGGTTGTATGAGATTAACCCACAATTTGAATCAGTTTCTCGGATAGTTTTTATGAGTGGTGTAAACAGAGCGCTAATTACTGCAGAGGATATTAGAAGTGACTTTTTGGATTTAAAGGTTTTCGATGACATCGATTTTTCAAAACCTGAGGGAATTTCTGTATCCTCATCCTATGGGTCTTTAATCACCAAGTTTGATGTGACAAAGTCTTCGTTTAAGAAGTATAACCACAGTGTAAATTTGACTTCTTTTAAAAATTATAAGGAATTATTGAGCACCTCTTTAGTGGCCTACGGAACACCATATGAATATGTGTCGAGGAAAGTTGGCAATGGTTGGTACCGTTACAACACTTACGACTATGTCTATTCTAAATTGAGATCTCCAGTTTCTCTAACATATACAATTTATCCAAGAGGAAAAATGTACGGTAAGTTAAAAAAGTTAATGGGTGTTATAGACGGCGATTTGACCGCATACAAACGATCGAATGGTGACGATAACTCCGTGATCTACACAAATGAGGACACCAGAATAAAGGTGGTTGAACTCGACTGGAGGATTGAGATTGAATATTCAAAACTGTAGTCATGTATTTCAAGTGCTTTATAAATAAATCGATCATCCTTATGGCGTCATGTGTGTGTATTCATCTTTGCGCCTCTGCGCAGTTCTATGTCGAGTCTGGCATTCCTTCGCTTCATGTAAAAAGTCCAGGATTTTATGGAGCAATCGGCTATAAATCAAAGGAATTCAACTACGACGCCCTGTTCTACCACCAAGGAAATGGCGAAAACATATAGGGTGGAGGAATTGCCGCGAGATATCGCATAAGTCCAATTGCCTCAAAACCAGGATTAACTTGTTTAGTAGGTTTGGGATTCATGATTCTTGGCAAGCGTGGGAGTCAAAACTCTTGGAACCATTGGAATTCTTAAAATCTAGTGCCACAAGCAGAAATTAGCTACACATTTAAGAACAATGTCTTCTTCTCCTCCGGTTTAGGTATTGGATATGGATATCTCGATTATTTCAACTTACAGGGGAAAAGATCATTTGATATCAGCCTGGTTGGCATCTACTACCCAAAAATTGGTTTCGGTTACCTCCTGACCGGAAAAGACAATCTAGACTAATATAAGGTCCAGAAAATCACAGAAAAACTAAATACTTTCAAGTGCTCATTTGTTATCATTGCAGCCGCAAAAATCTACCACATGAGCAAGAACAAGTTGAGCGGAGCTGTGCCTCCTGAAAAATTCACCGGAGGGAAGATTGCAGCACCTAGCAAAAAGGCAGCAGGACTTAAAGGTGTTCAAGTTGCTATCCAGCATCTTACCGAAGAAATTGGTGTAGACGCCGTTGCTACACTTGCACCAAAAATGAACCAGGTAGATGGGTTTGATTGCCCCGGATGCGCGTGGCCGGATCCGGATGAAAAACGTTCTTTCCTGGCGGAATACTGTGAAAACGGCGCAAAGGCTGTTGCAGAAGAGGCCACTACTAAAAAAGCCGATCCGGAATTCTGGGCTCGTCACTCCGTTTATGAGTTAACACAGTTTCCCGACTTCGATTTGGGCAAATCAGGTAGAATTACGCAACCCATGATCCTCGAAGAAGGGGCAACACACTACAAACCGGTAGAATGGGACGAAGCCTATAGCATCATTTCGGATGAGCTCAATAAGTTAGATTCACCGGATGAAGCCATCTTTTACACGTCTGGCAGAACCAGTAACGAAGCGGCTTTCATGTACCAGCTTTTTGTACGGTCATATGGCACCAACAACTTGCCGGATTGCAGCAACATGTGTCACGAGTCAAGCGGTGTTGCACTCACCAAAACACTCGGTTTGGGTAAGGGTTCAGTAAAACACGAAGACTTCGAAAAAGCCGATGTCATCATGATCTTCGGCCAGAATCCAGGCACAAATCATCCTCGGATGCTTGCCTCTTTGGAAGAAGCTAAAAATAATGGGGCAAAAATTGTTGCGGCAAACCCATTGAAAGAGCCTGGTCTGTTGCGTTTTAGCAATCCACAAGGGTTGAGCTTGCTTAAATCGACAGCGATAAGCGACATCTACCTTCAGGTAAAAATAAATGGGGACATGGCGCTACTCAAAGCGTTGATGTATCTCATGCTCGAAGCTGAGGAAGCGAATCCGGGATCTGTATTCGATCACCACTTTATTCAGCAACATACCTTAGGATTTGACGAAATAATTCAGGACATCAAATCGTACAACTTCTCGGAACTTGTTCGAATGAGTGGCTTGTCAGAACGTGAAGTAAAAGACACTGCCGAACTACTCATCAAGAATGAGCGAATCATTATTTGCTGGGCTATGGGCATCACACAACACAAAAACGGTGTTGCTACAATTCAAGATATTGTAAACATCCTTTTGCTTAAAGGAAGTATCGGTAAACCGGGGGCTGGGACATGCCCGGTTAGAGGCCACAGTAATGTGCAAGGCGACCGCACCATGGGTATCTACGAAAAACCATCAGATGCCCTTCTCAACAAACTTCAGGAAGCAACCGGTTTAGAGATGCCTCGTGAACTTGGTTTGGACGTGGTTGACAGTATTGAAGCCATGCGCTCGGGTAAAGCCAAACTGTTCTTCGGAATGGGTGGTAACTTCCTGTCCGCTTCACCGGATACGTCTGCAACGGCTGAAGCCATGCGTAATTGTTCACTCACCGTGCATGTATCAACCAAGCCTAACCGCAGTCATTTGATACACGGTAAACGTGCGTTGATCTTACCTTGTTTGGGCAGATCGGAACGCGATGTTCAAGCAACCGGAGATCAATTTGTAACGGTAGAAAACTCGATGGGAGTGGTTCACCAAAGTCAGGGTGACCGCAAACCTGCGTCCGAATTGCTAAAAAGTGAAGTGGCCATTGTAGCAGGGCTGGGTCAGAAGCATTTTGGAAACAACCACAACGTACAGTGGGATGATTTGGCCTCTTCATACGATAAGATTCGAGATCTTATTTCAACTGTAATTCCTGGTTTTGACTACTACAACACACGTGTACGTCAAAAAGGAGGTTTCTATTTGCCAAACGGTCCACGTGAATTGAAGTTTACGAACAAGGAGCAAAAAGGTTTGCTAACCGTAAACAAGCTGGAAGCTTTGGATAAGGAGGATGCGAAATATGTCTTAATGACCATCCGAAGTCACGATCAGTTCAACACAACCATTTACGGCCTAAACGATCGATATCGAGGCGTACACAATGAAAGACGTGTGTTGTTCATGAACCCGAATGACATGGCCAAAGAAGGTTTGAAACAGGGAGACGTGGTTGACCTAATCGGGCACTATAAGGGTGAAAAGCGATATGCTCACCGTTTTATGCCTATACCTTACGATATCCCGGAAGGAAATACCGCAGCCTACTTCCCGGAGACTAACGTTTTAGTTCCTCTAGACAGTACGGCCGATGAATCAAACACGCCAACATCCAAGGCGATTATGATTACAATAGAGAAGCAACAAGGTTAGTTATTCTGGAATTCCAAAACGTTGGATTTTAGTTTTCTCGAAGTGGACGATCTCCCCTTTGATGATGGCGCTACCGTAAAGTGTTTTCTTGTCGAAATTGATTAGTAGCGTTACGTAGTCTCCATACCCTTTTTCAAACCAGGAGACCAGCTTCTCGTTGTTGTCCGTAGTTGTATGGTTGTACGGGAAAGGACCCCACCAGCGATTAGGTTTTGGTCCGGTTAAAAGCGATAGCTCAAGCTCATTACTGCCGGTCAAACCACGAACTTTATTATCCTCAGCTACATAGAATCTTGGTACAGGGATAATGATGTCTCCCGATGAAACCAATAGTGAATTACTTCCGTAGGTCGCGTCTTTTTTGAATCCATCAACCAGACCGGAGAATTCATCAACGACATATAGTGTAATCTCTTCGTTCCCAT
>Ga0181574_10000535_pt1 | contig 35123 bp, 29 predicted proteins | sample 101ome_24_FD_145600 | JGI IMG/M metagenome (GOLD analysis project Ga0181574, IMG submission 145600) | Coastal salt marsh microbial communities from the Groves Creek Marsh, Skidaway Island, Georgia - 101410AT metaG (spades assembly) | ecosystem: Environmental > Aquatic > Marine > Intertidal zone... | reverse complement strand
TGGTGCGAGCATCATCTATGATCCAGCCGAATTTGAAGAAGCGCTGAACCGTGGCTTGCATTTGAGTCCCATCCACGAGGTGATGATTGATAAGGCGGTGATGGGTTGGAAGGAATACGAATTGGAATTGCTCCGAGACTCCAACGACAACGTCACGATCATTTGTTCGATCGAGAATTTCGATCCCATGGGCATCCACACCGGTGATAGCATTACGGTTGCTCCGGCAATGACTTTGAGCGATACGACGTTCCAACGCATGCGCGACATGGCGATTAAGATGATGCGGGAGATTGGGGATTTCGCGGGCGGATGCAACGTGCAGTTTGCCGTTTCCAATGATGAAAAGGAAGACATCATCGCGATCGAAATCAATCCGCGTGTGAGCCGTTCGTCGGCACTGGCTTCCAAGGCCACCGGCTACCCGATCGCAAAAATCGCAGCGAAGCTCGCCATTGGTTACCACCTCGACGAATTACCGAACCCCATTACCGGGACGACGAGCGCGATGTTCGAACCCACGTTGGATTATGTGGTGGTGAAAGTTCCTCGTTGGAACTTCGATAAGTTCAAAGGAGCGAACCGAGAATTGGGTTTGCAAATGAAGGCGGTCGGAGAGGTGATGGCCATCGGCCGATCGTTCCAAGAGGCCTTGCAAAAAGCGGCGCAGTCATTGGAAGTAGGGCGGAATGGTTTGGGATGCGACGGTCGAGAATTGCGTGATCAAGATGCGATTTTTGACAGCTTGAAGCATGCGAGTTGGAATCGCTTGTTCCACTTGTATGATGCGATGAAGCTGGGCATACCGATTCGAAAGATTTATGAATTGACCAAAATCGATCCGTGGTTCTTGCGCCAGATTGAGGAGCTCGTGCACTTGGAAGACGCCATCGGTCAATACAAGCTTGACACCATTCCAGAAGCCTTGTTGCGAGAAGCGAAGCAAAAAGGATACGCCGATCGTCAGATTGCCCACATGCTGGAATGCCTAGAATCAGAAGTGCATTCACACCGAGTGAATCTCGGCATCGTGCGTACCTACAAGCTCGTGGACACATGCGCTGCGGAGTTCCCGGCAAAAACTCCGTATTACTACTCGACGTTTGAAGTCGAGAACGAAAGTGTCGTCAGCGATAAGAAGAAAATCGTGGTGCTCGGGAGCGGACCGAACCGCATCGGCCAAGGAATTGAATTCGATTATTGTTGTGTTCACGGGGTGATGGCGGCCAAAGAGTGCGGCTATGAAACCATCATGATCAACTGCAATCCAGAAACCGTTTCGACGGATTCGGATACCGCGGACAAATTGTATTTCGAACCGGTTTTCTGGGAGCACATTTACGACATCATTTTGCATGAGAAACCGGAAGGCGTCATCGTGCAGCTCGGAGGCCAAACGGCCTTGAAACTCGCTGAGAAACTCGAGCGTTTTGGCATCAAGATCATCGGCACGAGCTACCGTGCTCTGGATTTGGCGGAAGATCGCGGTTCCTTTTCGACGCTGTTGCGCGATGAAAAGGTTCCTTACCCAGAATTCGGTGTCGTTGAAACTGCTGATGAAGCCAATGAATTGAGCAAGAAACTCGGATTCCCTTTGCTCGTTCGCCCGAGCTACGTGCTTGGAGGGCAACGCATGAAAATCGTCATCAACGAGGACGAATTGGAGCGTCATGTGATTGACATTTTCCGTGACATGCCGGAGAACAAGGTGCTCCTGGATCACTACCTCGACGGGGCAATCGAATGCGAGGCCGACGCCATTTGCGACGGAGATGAAGTGCGCATCATCGGAATCATGCAACACATCGAGCCAGCAGGCATCCACAGCGGAGATAGCTATGCCGTGTTGCCGCCCTACAACCTCGGTGATTTGATTATTTCCCAAATCGAAGAATACACCAAGCGCATTGCGCTGGCACTGGAAACTGTTGGGTTGATCAACATTCAATTCGCGGTGAAAGATGACCAGGTGTACATCATCGAAGCCAATCCGCGTGCGTCGAGAACCGTTCCGTTCATTGCAAAAGCATACGGGGAGCCGTATGTCAATCACGCCACCAAAGTCATGATGGGCGAGGCCAAATTGAAAGACCTCCCACACAACCCGAAGCTTGATGGCTACGCTGTGAAGATTCCGGTATTCTCCTACGAGAAATTCCCCGAGGTCAAAAAAGAACTCGGGCCTGAGATGAAGTCCACCGGTGAAGGCATCCGATTCATTCCAAACCTGCGCGACCCCTTCTTCCGAAAGGTTTATAGCGAGCGAAATCTCTACCTGAGTAAGTAATGTTTGCGGGCTTCATACGGACGCTGGCAACCATTGTATTGGTGTGGTTTGCCTTTCGTTGGCTCGATCGGATGTTTGGAGGAAGAAGAAGCCAATCCAACAGTCAATCTCGTGCGAACAAGAGGCGCCAAACAGGCGATACAAAATCCGATTCCCGTAAACCAAAGGACGAGAATATTGGGGAATACGTGGATTTCGAGGAGATCGAGGAGTAGTCCCGACTTTGCGAGCATTCCGATGTGAACGGAATGGATATTTGTTGCCGTAGACTGCTTCGAATGCATTGTACCTTGTTGCAAATTTCAATACGCATGATGGAATTTGTGAAAGGGCATTTTACGCGCAACGTATGGCATTACGGCGCATTTCTTTTCTTTTTTGCGCTCTCGGCAGCGTTATTGTCCAAATCTTATGACGGTTACATCGTTCGACAAGCCGATATTGAGGGGTACATCGGCATGAGCAAGGAAGCTTATGATGCAAAGGTGTTGTTCGGGGATAAACCTGATTGGACGAATGCCATGTTTGGTGGGATGCCAACAACGCAAATCGGGTCAGAAGGATCTGAATTCGATGTAGTCACCGCGATTCGGAGGCTGATGAATCGTATCACGGGTTATTCGGGGATTACGATGTTTCTATTGGCGATGTTGGGTGGATATGTGTTGGCCATTTCCATTGGGACGACGCCTTGGATAGCGTTGTTGTGTGGTGTGGGAGTTGGATTATCCTCGTTTGAAATTCTCTATTTCTCTGCAGGCCACTTGAATAAGGTAAACGCCATTGCTTTTATGCCATTTGTTCTCGCTGGGGTCATGATTGCCTATCGGAAGAATGCCCTGATTGGGGCTTCCCTTGCGGCGATGGCAACGGCTTTTCACGTTGCATCTGACCACCCCCAAATGACTTATTATTTGCTGATTTTGCTGATATGCATTGGCGTTTCAGAAACATGGCGCATTGTCGTACGTGAAGGCAATTGGAGAAAAGCAGTCCGAATTGATTTGTTACTCCTTGCAGCTGGATTGGTCGGGGTTTTTCCGCGTTTCAGTCATTTGGCAGAGACAAAAGCCTATGCTGAATACACGATTCGTGGTGCGAACATTTTGAGTGAATCAATGGATGATGCTCCTGAACCATCAGGAGGATTGAATCGAGATTACATTTTAGAGTACAGCATGGCAGATGGGGAGTGGCTGTCGGTAATGTGTCCTGATATCAAGGGAGGAAACAGTCCACTTTATTGGGGAGAGCAGCTTTTTTCGGGTGGGGCGTTTTATTTCGGAGCCATTCTAGTTGCGCTATTTTTTATGTTTCTGGTAGCTGGAAGGGATCGATTGAAATGGCCGTTGCTCGTTGTTTCATTATTGGCCATTGTGCTGTCTAGACGTGAAGCGGGCTTTTTGACCGATTTCTTCATTGATTATGTTCCTTTCTTCAACAAGTTTAGGGATACCAAAATGATGCTCATCGTCTTGCTCATGGCTACGGTGATGGGCGCTGGGCTTGCATTGAAAGAGCTGATTTCTCATGCTCAAAATGATGGAGATGGTAAACGCCGTTGGTTGTGGATGGGATCGAATGGTTTTCTTCTGCTCCTTTTTGGAAGTTTCTATTTGTTTCCAGAATTATTCTTTGATTTTCAATCATCCATTCGAAAAGATTTGGCTGTCGAACAATTGGGATATCAAGAAGCGTTAGTCCGCAGATTGGATATTTTTCGGGCTGATGTTCTAAGGACTATGGGCTTGCTGGCGTTGCTAGCCGTTGTTTGTTCTGCACTGCTCTGGAAAAAACTAAAAGCAGTACCGGCCGTATTGACACTGCTTGTTGTGACAACGTTGGATCTGTTCCAAGTTGACAATCGGTATTTCAATGATGATAAAATCAACGGAGCGTATCGCAATTGGGTGAAACGAGTTGATTACGTCTTTCCGCTCTCACCGACGCCTCAAATGGAACGGTTGTTGGCATTGGATTTCAATCGTTCACCGGAAAATGAAATAAACGCTGAAACGCTCTATGACTTTTATTTAAATCGATTAGGAGATAAGGTTCGTTTGACCCGAGCGGAGCAGGATCGACTTAAAAAGATCAGTCAATATGGCGCCATGCGTTTTGCATCCCCATATCGGGTTTTACGCTGGGAAAGCCCATTTAATGACTCCTCGGTATCGTATTTTTTCCAAAATGTAGGGGGCTACCACGCGGCGAAACTGCGCAGATATCAAGACTTTATTGAGCGCGTGTTAACGCCAGAACGTGAGCGTTTGGTTCAAGGAATACAGTCTGGTCAAAGCCAAGAAGCTTTTGCGGGCTTGACGGCTTTGCAAATGTTGAACACTCGTTACATTCTCTTCGGTCAGTCCCCTGAACCGATTGCCGTTCCAAATGTTCCGGGCTTTGCATGGGCTGCGACCTCTGTTTCTATTGCACAAGACCATGAGGATGAAATGGCCCAAACCTCGGGGTTAACGCGGCCAACGGATGCAGTGGTTCACAGAGAATTCGAATCTGCACTTGGCGTTAGTTCTTCTCCAGCCAGTGGCCGAGTGGAATTGACTGAATATCAACCTGATTTCCTCCAATACAACGTGGAGATGGATTCCTCTGGTTTGGTTGTATTCTCCGAAATTTGGTACCCAGAAGGCTGGACAGCAACCATCGATGGGGAAGAAGTCGAAACATTGAGAGCGAATTATGTGTTGAGGGCATTAAATGTGCCAGCGGGTAAGCATACCGTGACGTTTGCCTTTGAAATTGCAGAGTCCAAGCTCTTTGAGGCGTTGGTGAATCTTCTGTTGGTTTTATTTGTTGCGGGTGCAGCCTGGTGGGGAATGAAGGAAAAAAATGCAGCAACCGAAGGGGCATAAGGTTTTCAATCTTTCGAATGGAGCCACGGTGACGTGGAGTTGGGGAGAAGAAGCGCTCGCTGCCATCAATTGGACGGAATGGGATGCGTTTTGTGCCCATCAAGGCGCACACTCGGTCTTTCTCGAGAGCCGAATGATGAGGACGCTTTTGGCAAGTCCAGCTCGGCCGATTGCAGCATTGGAATGGAGAAAAGGAGGCCAATTGGTGGGCGTTGCAGGAGTCGAGGACACCTGTGCTGAAAGCGTAAACCTGGAAAGCCACGTGACGTCGGAACGTTCGTGGTTCCGCCTGGTCAGCAAGTTGCTCCATGGCCAGAGCGGTCGATTTCAATTCAGAGTTCGCGTGGTCGGTACAGTCTTGGGAAGTGGTGTTCACGGGTCGTGTTGGTCCAGCGATGTGACCGCCGAGCAGGAGAAATTGTGGGTAGAAGAAACGGCGTTCCTTCCGGTAAAAATCAATGGAATTCGGGTCCCGCGCGTGGTCATGCTCAAGGATGAGCCCATTGTTCATCAAGGCCAACGTAAGGAGCGGTGGACAGGTTGGATACCCCTGGAATTCGATCCGGAAATGATTTTTCATCTCGATCCGAATTGGGGCCATTTCGATGCTTACACGGCTGAACTTAAAACCAAATCACGCACCAAAATCAACCGAATCTTGAAGCTGTCTGAGGAATTGGAGATCAAATCCTGGACGTTGGAAGATTTGGAGGAGCGCGGCGAGGATTTGGTCAACTTGTACCAAAAAGTATACGAGCGCTCAGGATTTAGACTGGGATCGCTGCATTGTGCGGAATTGGTCGAATCCAAGCGGATTTGGAAGGATGACTTCGTGGTGAACGGATATTACCTTGAAGGAGCGCTGTGTGGCTTTCAATGCGCTTACGTGGGAACAGAAGAAACAGAGGCATTTTTCGTTGGCTTTGAGCCGGAATTGATCAAGTCGCACGCCATTTACCAGCGGATGTTAGTGGAGTTCATTTGCTTGGGGGTTAGTCGGAAGAGCAAGCGGGTGAACATGGGCCGAACTGCGCTCGAAATCAAATCTTCCGTGGGTGCCTTGCCGCGCCGGCTGCAATGCGATGTCCGATTCCGGAACCCACTGTTCCACCGGATTGTACACGCTTACACACGCGGTTACAACCCATCACAACTGTCCTTGCGCCAGCCTTGGAAAGCCGAATCTTATCCGGTGAAAGCCCATTCAGAATTCCATCCCGTCTGATCCGTCGCCTCCACCGTATTCGCCGCGTCCTCCTGTGCGGCGGCGCTCTTCGAGTTTTCCAATCTTCCAAGTTGCGGTCAAGAAGAGGTTTTGACTCTCGCGCTTGAACCGATTTTCCTGATAAAGTCTGTCAAAGTCTGAACTGTAGGACCATTCACGGGTATTGAATACATCACTCAACTTGAGGGCGATGGTAAGATCTCCGTCAAGCAAGGTCCTTTGGATGTTGGCATCCATGAAAATGAACCCGTTGAATTGCCCTTGCGGGGTGATGGATGGACCACGGTACATGCCATTCAGCTGCCATTTCCATTGGCGAGCTGCACCGATGGACTGATTGGCAAAGAAGTTCATGTTGTACGACCATCCTTCAGCGTCATTGGCGAATTCTACATCCCCAACAGCGTTTTGCAAGTGATATAGCGACCCCGTAAAACGAACTTGTCCACCTTTGGCAAAGGGCATCATAGCGACGACCTCGAGCCCTTCATTCTGCCGACTGCCTTGATTGATCCAACTCGACGTGCGAATACCGGCATCATCGATGGATGAGTAACGTTGGATGATATCGTTCGTGATTTTCATGAAAAATGAAGTCGTAATGGACATGCGGTTGCGGCTCCATTGATGACCAAATTCCATGGAATTCGTGTATTCGGGTCTCAGCTCGGGATTGCCCGTTCGTATGTTTCGGCTGTCGCTGTCGTCGACAAACGGGGAAACTGAGCGGCCTCTTGGACGGTTTACGCGCCGACTGTAGCTCGCAATCCAACTGACTTCATCATTCCGTTGTTTGGAAACATTGAACGAAGGGTATGCGGAGAAATAGTCATTGGTGAACGTCTGGTTATTCTCCCATGCAGCTTCGGTGAAAACCTGCTCTAGTCGCATCCCGCCTTGGATTCCCCAAACGCCCCACTTTCGACCGTAAGTGGAATAAATCGCGTGAACGTCTTCACGGTAATCAAATCCAAACTCCTTTGCAATGGGATCAACCGGGACGTAAAGTCCAGAGACCCAAATGGACGAGTCTGTAGCGAGGTATCCAAACTCATCTTGTTTGAGCGACAGGTTGGATTTCCAGCCCCATTCCCATTTCCCTTCATGATTGAGCGGCTTCTCGAAGTCGATTTGAGCTACTGTGCGCCGATTCGTGTTGTTTTGAAGATTGGTGTCGAGCACCACAATCGCACTTCCTTCAGCGTGTTCGTCGATGAATTCATCTGATGAAGAGCTTGAGCGTGAGTGGCGAATTTGCGCGGAGAGAAAATGCGTGGGGTTGTTATTGAATTCTTTCCGATAACTGCCGTCCAGATCGACCCCTTGCCCAGATGAACGCTCAAGAGCACGGCGTTCGGTTTGAAACGCACTTCCCGTATCCCATTCTTCTTCATTCAAGATGAGGTTGACGTTATCGCCATCATTCTCATTGAGGTTCACATTCCACGATACCACCTCCGATTTGGAAGGATACCATTCCATGCCAACGCGGCCGCTCAAGCTGGTTCGGACGCGACTGCCGTCTCGGATTTGATCGGTTCGGGAGGAGCTGTCCAAACCGGTCAATTCCCTGTAGGTCTCGCCCTCCCGGAATTGATCACGGTAATTCCAACTCCCACTACTGAAAACGGAAAATTTCTCACCCTTATAGTTTAGGGAAAGCGAGGCATTGTGATTATTGCCTGTGCCGGGTGTGACTTGCGCCTGGCCGTGGAATCCTTGCAACTTGTTCTTTTTCAGGATGATGTTCAAAATGCCCGCCATGCCATCGGGATCGTATTTGGCGGAAGGATTGGTGATGACCTCCACGCGATCAATCGAACTGGCCGGAATCTGCTCGAGAAAGGCATTCTGCGAGGCGCCGCTCAGTCCCGAAGGCCGTCCATCAATGAGGATTTGTACCTGAGAAGATCCGCGAAGGGATACATTTCCATCAATGTCTACAGCGACTGAGGGAACATTGACTAACAGTTCGCTCGCGGTTCCTCCTGCTGCCGAGAGGTCGCTGCCCACTCGAAAAACGCGGCGGTCAATCAACATTTCCAGGCTGCTCGTTTCCTCAACCACAACCGCCTCATCCAGTGCAGTGATTTTGGGTTGCAAGACGAGTTCACCAAAATCCTTGCGCATCCCAGCCTTCGGGTGCAGGGGGAACATCCCTGTGACCAAGCTTTCGTATCCCATGAAGTTGACCTGGAGTGTGTAACGCCCCATTGGAATTTCGGTCAGGGTGAATGCACCGTTCTCGTCGGCCAATTGGCCGGAGGTAATCGTGCTGTCTTGCATACGAATAAGCACGATGGATGCGAAGGGAATACCTTTTTGGGTTTCGGCATCCACCACTTTTCCAGCGACTTCGGCGTTGGCCTGGCGCTGTCCACCTGAAGGTGGCCCGCCGGGTCGTTGACTCCACGCCGCTGATGCCAAAAACAGCATCATACCGAAGCACGCGGAAATCGGCAAGCAGGAAAGGAAATTCAATTTCATTCAGGCACGTTGTCCAGGTATATGACTCCTGAACCTTCGTTTTGTTTAATTTCGAATAGACCGGTGGCCAAATCGACCGCAATTTCAATGGTTTTTGACCAAAATCATGCTTCAACGCTCGAAATTTCACCTGGATGCCGGCCAAGCATTCGGGACGACAATCCCACGTGAACTTTCGACCCATTCTTGACCATTCCAGGAAGCGAGGCAAACCATGATGCCACTGCGTCCCATATTCCAGAGCTTGTCGATTGCTGTCGGCGATTCCAAGAGATGAATGTCTTTCGCTGGATGCCGTGTCCGTAACCAATGCTCGGGTTGTAGGGCGATCCATTCGCCGGCCTTTGACCACACCATGCTCCAATCCCGTGCGTGACTCCACCAACCGCTTGGATACTTCTGCGAGGCGAATTGGGGCGGGACAGGTTGGCTGAGTTCGGAGAAATGATGGAAGAACCACCCTTTCATCCAACAGTGTTGTTTGTCGACCCTCCAACCGCAGTCGACCAACCATTCAGCCGCCTCTGACAGTTTGCTCAATTGAACTTGTCGCTGGAATGTTTTCAATTTCAGATCCAAACGGTCGGTCGGATCGATGCCCACCCATTGATTCCAACGCTTTGATTTCCCCACACCCATGTAAAATTTGCACGCGAGTTCCAGGTGAATCCATTCGTCATGCCGTTCCAGCAATAGGTCAAGCTCGCCCAGCGTGCGATCCTCGCCTTGGATGACGGCATTCGCGGCGTGTACCGTCCAGTCGGGATGAAGGGTGAACCACGCCTCAATCAATCGCTCGAATCGGTGGCCAAGCCTTCCATGTGTTGTGAAGGGTTTATCTTGAATTCCCCACGCAGCGACCCGTTGCATTGCTTCAGAATCACACAGAGATGCCAGCATTTCCTCGTTTGCCGATTCGCCCCAATGAAAGCTCGTTTCTTCCGATTGATTCGACATCAAAGGCGCGCTGCCTACTGTTTGCACCAATTCTTTGGCAGCAGTGGATTCCAACTGATCCAATAGTTCATGCAGGTTTGGTGTCCAAGAGGTGCGTTTTTCCATCAACAGAAAGGCTATCTTCGCGGTCAAATTACGCGAATCGATGCGAACGCTGGCGACCATTCCCCACCCGTTGATGCGAATCACCATCAACCAATGGAACGGCAAATACCAACTTCGGTATGAGCTGGATCGCTACGAACAGGCCTTTAAATTTTCGGACGAGACAGAGGATTTAGCCTCGGTTCGTGTACTAGCTGAAGCCATGGCTGATGAGGTTTTGAAGAACTTTGTTGCCATGCGCTCCCAATTGCAAAAACAAATCTCACAACACAATGAATAAGCAGTTCTTGATCATTTTGATGGTATGTATGGTCGGTTGGTTGGCCGTTTTGACCTTCATGACGGTGAATTCTGCGAAGGCAGATTTGCCTGCAGAGCTAGAGCGAGGGGATGCGGCCACAGTGGCCTACGTGCATGGCGATTCCATTCAACGCAACTACCGATTTATCGAAGCGCGCGAGCAAACCATGTTTATGGCTGTTCAGCAATCCCAACTGGCGGTGGAGCGCATGGCGCGCCCCTTACAAGAGGAAGCACAGGAATTGATTGACTACGCCAGCGGTGCAGGTGTGGCTGGGGATGAGGTTCAAATGGCTCAAAATCGCCTGTACGAAATTGAAGCTCAATTGGCGCAGATTCAAAACGAAGCCCAATCGAGATTGGTGCAGATGGAAAATGCCCTGCAAGTTGAGGTCTCACAGAAACTCACGGATGAGGTAGCGATTTTTGCGAAGGAAAATGGAATTGAGGTGGTATTGAACTGGGGATTGTCTGGCGAGGGCGTGCTATACGGTGCGCCCGGGTTTGATGTGACAGAGGAGTTGCTCGAGTTTTTAAATGAGCGTTACGAAGAGGAAGAAGAGGAGCTAGACCCGTCAGCTGAAGAAACGAAATGAGCACGACCGCCGCGCAGAAAAAACAAACGCACATCGTCGAATACGTTCTGTATGTCTGGCAAATGGAGGATTTGCTGCGTGCTGCGAGATTTGAGGAATCCGTGCTCTTCGGGCTCTTCCAAAATCAGGAGGGGGAGGATCTGAAGTGGTTGTTGGATTTAGGACGCAAAATGCAGGCAGAGCAGAAGTCCGAGTCGGGTCATGTTTCTGATATCATTGAGGTGCAAACGGAATTGGCCTTGTTGCATGACTTGCTCATGGGCCCAATGGAAGATGAAATATACGTTGGCGCTTTCGAGACTGCAGAACCCGTTTTACGCGAGTTTGAAGGTCAAAAAATGAATGAAGGCATGCGCCATCCGACGGAGGTCATGCTCACAGCATTGTACGGCTTGCTGGTGCTCAAAATTAAGAAGGAGGAGGTTTCATTGGAAACCCAAGCCGCTATGCAGCCCATCCGCGAAATGGCCAACGCATTGGCCCGCGGACATGTGCGGGTGTATCAAGGAAAATGATCACCTGTTTTGCAGGCGCCGAACGTGACGCATGCGGCTGCTCATCATGCGCAATACATGCGTTTCATTACGCAGTCGGTCGATGATCGTCGTGGACAATGCGTCTTCCGCGAGAAAGATGCTGCTCTCTGGCCATTTATCATCATGCAACTTACCGATGACCATGCACCGAAAAAACTCATGGGAATCGGTGGCACTTCGTCCTAGCGATTGAAATGCACCATCTGCAGCCATAGACTCATCCACCAAAAGCCATCCCGTTTGATGCTTGCCCAAGGTGCTGAGAAAAGCTGAAACGTTCCGCTCTGAAACCTCTAAAACGCGCGCTTCTGCAAAAGACTGGATGCGTTTTGCGAGGCTTTCGGATTCTGATGCGCTATCAAAAGCAATCCAAACGACGGGTGTTGAATTAAAGGGAGTCATTCACAAGGTGATTGAAGTGTCGAATACGCATTAGCCCATCAAAAGGTTTCAGATTCCAACAAATCCCGTGTTCAAAACATCTCGAAATCGCCGCCATCTCTGGATTGATTCCTTCGAACTTCAGCAGTTCTAAGGAATCCACATGTCAGCAGCCAACACATCCCACAAAGCCCAGTTATTTCGACTGGCTGTTGCTGCAGAAAAGACCGCTTTCGAGCGGGCGCTGCGCGAGCAAGATGGGGCCACTGTGGTGGATACGTTGGAAGACCAATTGGTCGAGTTGCTGACCATTCGCAATCCCAAATTGAAAGAAAGGCCGGAGCAATTGGCGAAGGAAATTCGATCGGAGATTGGAACCGATGGATGGGAATCTTTTGGGGTTTGGGCTTGGTATCCGTGGAGAAATACATGGGTGCGGCTTCTCGAAGAATCGGCTTTTGTCGAGGTGCGGACAAACCGCAACCGAAATAAAATAACGGCAGCAGAACAAGCCGAATTGGCGAATAAGCGTGTGGGGATTGTCGGGTTATCGGTTGGCAGTGCATTGGCCATTTCGTTAGCGATGGAAAGGATTTGCGGCAGCTTGCGATTGGCGGATTTTGACACTTTGGAACTTTCGAACCTGAATCGAATTCAAACAGGGGTGCATCATTTGGGGACTCCGAAGACCGTGGCGATTGCGCGGGCGATTGCAGAGGTCGATCCCTACTTCGAAGTGGAATTGGTGCATGAAGGATTGACCGCAGAGAATACAGAACGTTTTTTCGATGGATTGGATTTGGTAAGCGATGCGTGCGACCAGGTCAAGGCAAAAGCCAATTTGCGCTGGCAAGCCAAGCAAAAAGGCATTCCACTCATCATGGAAACTTCAGACCGGGGAATGCTAGATGTCGAGCGATACGATTGGCCGAATGCGTCATTTCTTCACGGCCGCATTTCGGAGTCCATGATGCATGAAATGCGGGAATCAGATGCTTGGACACCTGAATTTTTTGATGCGTTCATTGATGTTGCCGCAGCATCGGAACGCGGAAGGTTGAGCTTGGCTGAAGTTGGCAACTCGTTGGTGGGCTGGCCACAGCTGTATTCCGACGTCGCCGGCGGAGGGGCACATGCAGCGCAAGCGATTCGTAAGATTTTACTCGGTGAGCCCGTAGCGGATGCTCGCCTTTACTTAGAATGGGATGAGCAGCTCGTTGAATCCATCAATAGATAGAGCCCGGCAAGCCGAGCGTATCGCGGAAGCGGAGGTACACGTTTTCCGGGCAGACCGGCATCCGGACGTTTGCCACGAACTCGTCGATGGCCACCAAGCGGTGCTCAAAGCATACGGCATCAAGCAGCTCACGACATTCAATCGGGACTGGATTGGCAACCCCAACGTGATTGTCATCGCCGCAATCGGCAGAGGGCCTGGAGTCGACGGCCGCATGGAGCGTGTGCTAGGTGGTGCACGGATGCACGGCGCCTTGAATGGAAACGAGCTGCCTTTGCTCCGAGCGATTGGAGATCAAGACCCAAATCTTCGGCATCACATGGAACAATACGTTCAGGAAGGTGCCTACGAATTGGGAGGCATGTGGAACAGCATCGAACTGGCTGGAATGGGGGTGGAAGCCACTTTCATGATCCAAGCGGCGATGGCGACATTGACCATGTTGGGTGGAAGGCACCTTTTCGCATTGACCTCGCCCGTGACGAGGCGTATGCAACGGCCGTTGGCCTTTTTCAAGGAAGAGGGCATCGGTGAAGACGGCTTTTTCACCTACCCCACGCCTAAATTACGTGCCACCATTGCCCGCTACACTTTTCCCGAAAACTTGGAAGAGATGGAACCGCGTGTGCGTGATTTGCTCGAAGGTATTTGGCAAGATCCCGAGGGCAAGGTACATTCCGTACAGGGGCCGAAAGGAGAGCTCCAACTAAAATTCAGGCTAGAAGTGTGATGAGCAGTCGCATCGGAAAGCATCGGGTGCGTTTCTTGCTGTGGGTCTTCTTCATGGCTGGATGGTTTGGGGCCGATGCCCAACAATTCCTGGGATCGCGGATGGAAGCAATGAACGCGGAAGCTGGCCAATCGCTGATCGGGGTGGAAAGGGTGGCCGTGTCGGAAGATTGGGCTCTGTTGGAAGCTGCCGTGCCGAATTTGGGGCTGGATGATGAGGTTAAATGGGTACGGCTCACACTGGATCCGCGTTCGGAAAGTGGCCAATTGATTGAGATTCAAAATGCCGGTATCGATGAGTTAACCGGATTCATGGTGTGTGACGGAAAGGTGGTAGCCTCCTACGAGCGGGGAGTCATAGATCAACACAATTGGGATGAAAGCCTGGGAACCTATCCGACGTTTCCCATCCCTCTGGTGGAATGCAATGAGTTGGTGGCGCTGTTCCGAATGAAATCAGCCAAACCGATTCTGCTTCCCGTTCGAATCGCTGGTCCACGAGAGGTTTTGCGTGATTCGCACCAACGCGATGTGCTCTTCGCAGCCTACTTCGGGGTTATCTTGGTGATGTTGCTGTACAATCTGTTTTTGTTTTTCAGCGTCGGCGACCGGAGCTACCTCGAATATTCGTTGTTCATCCTCATGATTGGAGGCACTCAATTCGTGCTGAACGGATACGGGTCTTTTTTCCAAGTGGATGCTTTTCCCTGGTTGAATTTACGGATTACACACTTTTTTGGTGTTTTCAGCGGACTCACTACCATCGTCTTTGTTCAGAATTTCTTGCGTTTGAGTCGCTACGTGCCTTGGTTGCATAAGTTGTTGAATTTCTATTTTGTGGTGTACCTCGTAGCTTTTGTGTTGGCTGCTGCGGGCCAATTGATCTGGAGCTACAACCTCATTAATTTCTGCGCTGTTGCCATATTCTTTTTCATCCCTGGGGCCATCATCACGATGCGCAAAGGCTACAGCCCGGCTAAGTATTTTTTGCTGGCGTTTACGGTGTTTATTCTCGCGGTTTTGGTGTTTGTTTTGAAAGATGCTGGCATCATTCCTTATAACCAATGGACCTTTTTTGCTTTGCCGTTGGGAAGTGCCATTGAGATGGTGTTATTGAGTTTGGCCTTGGCAAGTCGCATCACTCAATTGAAAAAGGAGAGCGCCGTCGCCCGTGAAGAGCAGCTCCGGATTTCTCAGTTGAACGAGCGAATGGTGCGTGAGCAAAACACGGTATTGGAGGAGCGTGTCCGAGATCGAACAGCCGATTTGGAGGAAATGAATTCCACCATGCGGTCCACGCTGGAGGAGTTGCAAACGGCGCAGCAACAATTGGTTCAAAGCGAAAAGTTGGCTTCTATCGGACAATTGACCGCAGGGATTGCTCACGAACTCAATAACCCCATCAACTTTGTTTCGTCAAGTGCCCAATCGTTACGCCGTGATTTCCAAGACATGAACTCCGTGGTGGATTCCGTCAAGTCCTTGAATCCGGAAAGCGAAGATCTCTCGGCGTCGGTTGTTGCCATCAAGCAGCAGCTCGCTCAGTTGGACATTGAGTTTACCCAAAAGGAAATTGATGAACTGTTGAAAGGCATCGAGGACGGAACCACCCGAACATCTGAAATCGTCAAGGGATTGCGCATTTTCAGCCGAATGGATGGCGACAATTTTATTCAGGCTCAATTGAATGAATTGATCGAATCTACCCTCATCATTTTGCGCAGCAATTTGAAGGACTCAGCGGTGGTTCAATGTGACTTGGCAGCAGATTTACCGCCGGTCACTTGCCAGCCGGGACGGCTCAATCAGGTGTTCATGAATATCGTGACCAACGCCGCGCAAGCCATGGAGGGGTTGGGCCGCGATGCCGAGGAAAATGTAGTGATGGTCAAAACGTCCCGTGTGGAAAGCATTGGACAATCTTGGGCAGAGGTGCGTATCAAGGATTGTGGGGTGGGCATGTCGGAAACTGTGAAATCTCAAATTTTCGACCCGTTTTTCACGACGAAACAGGTTGGTGAAGGAACGGGGCTTGGACTCAGCATCGTGACGGGGATTTTGAGTGACCACAACGCCGAGGTTGAAGTAGAATCCGAAGAGGGTGTAGGTACTGAATTTATCATTCGATTTCCATTATGATCAACGTTTTATACCTCGATGACGAGGCACACAACCTCACGGCATTTCGAGCGGCGTTTCGCCGGGATTTTCAAGTGCACGTGACCACAGAACCCACCGAGGCTGTCCGAATTTTGCGGGATCAGCCGATCGAGGTCATTATCTCAGATCAAAAAATGCCGAAGCTCAGTGGGGTGGAATTTTTCGAGCTGATCATGCCGGATTATCCCGATCCCGTTCGCATGTTGCTGACAGGTCACGCCGATATCGATGCGGTCATCGATGCCATCAACAAGGGGCAGATTTACAAGTACATCTCGAAGCCTTGGAATGAGGTGGAACTCAAGGGTTTGGTTCAAGAAGCAGCTGACTTATTCCACCACCGCCGCACGATGGCCTCTGAAGGTGCGCAATTGATGGATCGCATGAGCGAAGCACGCGTCCACGCTGCGCGAATTCATCGCATGACGGAAGTGAATGCCTCCTTGACGGAGGAACAGACGGGTGAAATTGCACGGATGTCCAGTGAAATCATCCGTCTGTTGGGCTGAATTCGTCGATCTTATCGGATGTATTTGAAATCCTCGCCAGGCTGGATGTTCTTGAGCGTGGCCAAAATCAATCGAATGCAATTTTCGACGTCATCGCGGTGCACCATTTCCACCGTTGTATGCATGTAGCGCAAGGGAAGGCTGATCAACGCGCTAGCCACACCTTGATTCGAGTACGCGAATGCATCCGTATCGGTGCCGGTGAAGCGGCTCGCGGCCATGCGTTGCAACGGGATTTTCTCCGTGTCTGCCGTATCGATGATCCGCTGAAGCAAGTTGTTCTGAACGGCCGGTCCGTAGGTGACACCTGGACCTTTGCCGGCTGCCACATCCCCGTTCTCGATTTTATTCATCATCGGCGTGTGCGTGCAATGCGTAACATCTGTCACGATGGCAACGTCGGGCTGGATGCGCTCCGCGATCATTTGTGCGCCGCGCAGTCCGATTTCTTCTTGGACGGAATTGGTGATGTACAAGCCGAACGGCAACTTGGTTTTTTCTTCTTTGAGCAACCGTGCAACCTCCGCAATCATGAACCCTCCGGCGCGATTGTCCAGGGCACGCGCTACGAACCAATCCTTATTCAACACCATAAACGTGTCCTCATAGGTGACGACACAACCCACGTGAATGCCCATTTTTTCGACTTCGGCCTTATTCTTCGCTCCCACATCGAGGAAGATGTTTTTCATTGTGGGAGACTCTTCCTTCCCGGGTGTGCGGGTGTGGATGGCCGGCCAACCGAAGACTCCTTTGACGATGCCTTTTGGGGTGTGGATATCGACGCGCTTGGACGGGGCGATTTGATGGTCGCTTCCGCCATTGCGCTTCAAGTAGATGTAACCGTCGGAAGTGATGTAATGGACGAAGTAGCTGATTTCGTCTGCGTGCGCTTCAATCACCACCTTGTAAGGTGCGTCGGGGTTGATGACGCCGACCACGGTCCCATAAGTGTCGACGATGTGCTCGTCGATGTAGGGACGGATGTAATCGAGCCATAGCTGTTGCCCACTGCTCTCGAATCCCGTGGGACTTGCGTTATTCAGGTAAGCTTCGAGGAATTTCTCCGAAGCTTTGTTGATGATTTTCTTCTTCTTTGCCATTCCCCAAAATTACCCGAGCGAAAGTGGGAATTTCGGGAATTGACGAGAAGGATTTCAACAAAGATTTCACCCCCAGTCAAAGGGTGTAAGCGTTGTTTTCGATAACGTTCATCGCAATGCGCTGGCGAGCTTCTTTGGTGTTGAAGTCTTCAGTTTTGCAAAAGCGCTTCATGCCCATCAGCATCATCTTCAATTCGTCGCCTTCGGCAAAACTGAGCAGTGCTTCTTTCCCTGCACTGTGGATCCATTCGCTGGCTTCGTACGTGTACACGCGCATGATGTCCATTTGAACCCCGAGTGCATCGGTTCCTCCTTTTTGGGAAGCGAGTTTTTGAACACGCAAAACAGTCGACTCCATGGTGTAAGCCCAAATCGCCATGTCTGCGATGTTCATCAAGATTTCTTGCTCCTTGGCCAAACTCATCATCAACTTTTGAGCCGCCGCACCTGCTACCATGAGGATGGCTTTTTTGAGGTTGGCAACATAGCTGAGTTGCAATTCGAACGGGTCCGTAGGCGGTGTAGCAAAATCCGGAACACCGGTCAACTCGCTGGCCACGGCCATCGCCGGGGTCATGAGATCCATCTCGCCTTTCATGGCTTTTTTCAGGATCATGTCCACCGTGAGCATGCGGTTGATTTCGTTGGTCCCTTCGAAAATGCGGTTGATTCGGGCGTCGCGGTACGCTAATTCAGCGCGGGTTTCGGCGCTGTAACCCATGCCGCCGTGAATCTGTACGGCTTCGTCTACGACGTAATCAAGCACTTCCGAGCCGAGGACTTTCATCATCGCGCATTCGGGGGCAAAATCCGCAATGCCTTTCAGGGTCGCTTCCCCGTGCTCCATACCATCAGCTTTCAATGCCGCGATCGCATCGTCGATGTTTTGGGTCGCGCGGTACAGCGCGGATTCGAGGGTGTAGAGTCGAATGCCACTTTCTGCGAGCTTGTAACGTATGGCACCGTATTTTGAAATCGGCCGTCCAAATTGCTCGCGTTCATTGGCGTAGCGCGCGGCGTAGGTGCAGGCATCTTTGGCCGCACCGAGTACGGCACCGCCCAATTTGATGCGTCCAATGTTGAGGATGTTGACGGCAATTTTGAATCCTTGCTCCCGCTCGTAAAGCAGGTTTTCGACCGGAACATGCACGTCATTGAAGAATATTTGCCGAGTCGATGAGCCCTTGATGCCCATCTTTTTCTCCTCGGGATTCTTGGTGATGCCCTCAGCATGTCCGTCAACGATGAAAGCCGTGAGTTTCTCGTCATCGTCAATTTTCGCAAACACGATCATCACGTCCGCAAAACCACCGTTGGTGATCCACATTTTCTGGCCGTTGATGATGTAGTGTTTTCCATCTTCGGACAAACGAGCCTTCGTCTTGCCGCTGTTGGCGTCAGAACCCGCGCTGGGCTCGGTCAAACAGTAGCAGCCCTTCAATTGACCGGATGCCAAACCGGGAATCCATTTCTGCTTTTGGGCCTCATTCCCGTAGTACAATATGGGCAAGGTCCCGATGCCGGTGTGTGCGCTGAAGCTCACGCTGAATGAATGTGCACCGCCGATGGCTTCGGTGATGAGCATGGTCGTTTTGAAGTCCAACCCCAATCCACCATATTCTTCGGGTACAGAACTCCCGACGAGACCCAACTCACCCGCTTCTTCCATGAGTTTGGGAACGATCCCATCCTCTTGGCGTTCGATTTGTTCCAATTGTGGGATGATGCGCTGCTCGACAAAATCGAGCGTCATTTGCTTCATCATCAATTGCTCCTCCGTCCATTCTTCAGGAATGAAGATGTCGGCGGCTGCAGTGGGGCGAATCAAAAATTCTCCTCCCCGAATGGCGTCATTTTGATCAGACATCTTGTTCAAATTTTAGTTGTTCAACATTTCAAAAACGCCGGCAGCCCCTTGGCCCGTTCCGACGCACATGGTGACCATGCCGTATTTGGATTGGCGTGCTTTCAGCTCGTGCATGAGCTGCACGGTGAGTTTGGCGCCTGTGCAACCGAGCGGGTGGCCCAACGCGATGGCACCGCCGTTCGGGTTCACAACCTCAGGGTCCAATCCCAACTCGTTTACCACGGCTACAGACTGTGAAGCAAACGCTTCATTCAATTCGATGGCACCGAGATCGGCAGCTTGAATCCCAGCTTTTTTCAATGCTTCAGGGACGGCGTGAATCGGCCCCACACCCATGATGCGCGGTTCCAATCCGCTTACGTGGAAACTGGCCAAGCGAGCGATGGGCGCTACGTTCAATTCTTTGAGCATGCGCTCGGAAACGACCAAAACAAACGCCGCGCCGTCGGAAGTTTGTGAGCTGTTGCCGGCAGTGACCGATCCACCTTGGGAAAAGACGGGCCTCAACCGTGCCAATCCTTCAATGGTCGTATCGCGGCGAACCCCTTCGTCGGTGTCGACCGTGTGGGTGCGTTCTTGGCGTTTTTCGTTTTCGTCGAGGTAAACTTCGTTGACCGTGATGGAAGCGATGCCAGGCGCAAATCGGCCGCCGTCAATGGCCGCCGCTGCTCTGAGGTGGCTGTTGAGCGCAAATTCGTCCTGGGCTTCCCGAGAAACTTTGAAGTCTTTGGCGACAGCTTCCGCTGTGAGCCCCATGCCCCAGTACCAATCAGGATTGGATTTCGCAATCCGTGCATTCGGCACGATGCGCCATCCCCCAAACGGAATGGGTGACATCGTTTCGATACCGCCTGCGACGATGCAGTCTGCGATTCCCGCGTGGATTTTGGCCGACGCAATGGCTATGGTTTCCAATCCTGAGGCGCAGTAGCGGTTGACCGTCATGCCGGGCACTTTTTCGGTATCCAGCCCCATCAAACTCACCATCCGTCCGATGTTCAAGCCTTGTTCAGCCTCGGGTGTGGCGTTTCCGACGATGACATCGTCGATGCGGGTTTTGTCCAGTTGCGGGAAATCCGCGAGCAATCGGCGGATGACTTGTTCACCCAAATCGTCAGGGCGTACGAAGCGAAACGCGCCCTTACCGGATTTGCCCACAGGCGATCGATACCCTCCTATGATGTATGCATTCATGGCGTTGGTTTCTTCGTTAGTTTCTTAAGATTTTTCCTTTCTGAATCAAGCTCTGCATGCGCTCGAGTGTCTTACGCTGCATGCACAGGGATACAAAAGCTTCGCGCTCGAGGTCAAGCAGGTATTGTTCTGACACCACGGTGCGCTGACTCAGGTCCCCACCGCACATCACGTAACCGAGCTTTTCACTGATGAGCTGATCGTGCTCTGAAATGTAATTCCCGCTCTTCATGCTATGCGCTCCCACGTAGACAATGCCGAGTCCTTCTTGGCCTGCGACCATGATGTCTTTACGTTGGACCGGTTGCGTGTAGCCGGCGTTTGCCAATTCCAGCGCCGCGCGTTTGGCTCGTGCGAGCTGATCACGGCGGTTGACCACCACTTCATCTGTGCCTTCGCGGAGGTACCCGAGCTCGAATGCTTCGTGTGCCGAAGTTGCGACTTTGGCTTGTCCGATGGTCAAGAAGCGGTCGCGCAGCCGGTTGATGCGCATGTCGCCATCGTTCAATTCGTCATGCAGGCGCAAGACAAATTCTTTCGTTCCGCCGCCTGCAGGAATGACTCCGATGCCGAATTCGACGAGTCCCATGTAGGTTTCTGCGTGGGCAACGACTTTGTCTGCGTGCAAGCACAATTCACACCCTCCGCCCAATGCGAGTTGATGCGGTGCTGCCACCACGGGCACGCCAGAATACCGCATGCGCATCATGGTGTTTTGGAACATGCGCACGGCGTGGTTCAAATCGTCCCATTCTTGCTCCACAGCAAGCATGAAGATCATGCCGACGTTGGCGCCAGCGCTGAACTGACCGCCTTCATTGGAGACGACAATTCCACGCCAACGGGCGTCGCTCTCGGCCAAATCCACCGCTTTGTTCAGCCCTTCAATCACTTCCGCACCGATGGAATTCATTTTCGTGTGGAACGCGACATTCATGATGCCGTCACCGAGGTCTTGAATGGTCACCCCGCTGTTGGACCAAACCGTGGCCGATTCTGGCAACCAAGCCAAGGATATGCGTCCTTCCTGGCCAGCGAGTGGCTCATAAGATGCCGTTGCCGGATTCCAACATTCCCGGATTCCGTCCCGGTTTCGGTAAAACGTGGTGTTGCCAGCGGCGGCAAAATCCGATATCCACTCAGGGAGCTCCAAACCACGGTCAGCGATGGCCTTCAGCCCCGCTTCGAATCCGATGGCATCCCAGCTTTCGAAAGCGCCCAGTTCCCAGCCAAACCCGGCGCGCAAGGCGTCATCGATGCGGTAAGGTTCATCTGAAATTTCTGGAACGCGGTTGGCCACGTAGGCGAAGACGTCGGCAAAAATGCGGCGATAAAAGGTGCCGGCCTCATCTTGTCCGTTGAAAAGCAATTTGGTTCGTTCGGGCAAGTTGTCCACGGATTTGGCCAAATCAAGCGTCGCAAATTTGACCTTTTCCTTGGTGCGGTATTCGAGTGTTTTCAGGTCGAGGGCCAGAATTTCACTCTTGCCCGCATCGTTCTTGACTTTTTTGTAGAAACCTGCTCCTGATTTGGATCCCAGCGCTCCTTTGTCCACCAAATGTTGGACATAGTCAGGTATTGCGAAAACGGATTGGCGTTCGTCGTTGGGACAATTCGCGGCCACTCCATTTGCCACGTGCACGAGGGTGTCGAGCCCCACCACATCGCAGGTGCGGAAAGTGGCACTTTTCGGCCGGCCCATCGCCGGACCCGTGAGCTTGTCTACGGCTTCCACACTCAATCCCATTTCGCTCACCGTGTGGAACAACGCCTGGATGGCAAATACACCAACGCGGTTGGCAATGAAGGCAGGTGTGTCCTTGCACAAAACGGCTTGTTTCCCCAAAATCCGCTCGCCGTAATCGCTGAAAAAATCCAGCACGTCCGGTTTCGTTTTGGGACCGGGGATAATCTCCAATAGCGGCAAATAGCGCGGCGGGTTGAAGAAATGCGTTCCGCAGAAATGCGCTTGAAAATCGTCTGAACGGCCTTCGCTCAATTGAGCGATGGGAATTCCAGAGGTGTTTGTCGTAATGAATGTGCCCGGTTTCCGATGTTGTTCAACGCGCTCAAATAACTGCTGTTTGATGTCGAGGCGTTCCACAATGACTTCAATGATCCAATCGCATTCGGCGATTTTCGGCAAGTCATCGTCGAAATTGCCGGTCTGGATCCGTCCCGCAAACCGCTTGGAATAAATGGGAGATGGATTGGACTTGAGCGCAGCTTTCAGGTGTCCGGCCGCGACGGCGTTGCGAGCGCCTTCTTCCGGGGGCAAGTCCAGCAACAGGACTTCCGAACCGGTTTGTGCCAGGTGGCATGCGATGCGCGAACCCATCACGCCGGAACCGAGTACGGCGACTTTTTTGATTCGGTGGTAAGCGATTGCAGGTGTACTCATGGTTGAGGCAAGTGAGGTTTATTCGTTGATGAAGGCGTCGCCAACAAATGCTGGGGTTGATCGAGCACTTCGTTTAATCGTTTCATTTCGTTCAGGAGTCGGTCGACGGAGTCGGCGCCGAGCAATTGGCGGAGTCGTTCGTTCACTGTGACCACCAAATCCCGCGCTTCTCGTCTAGCTGCAACTCCAGTTTCAGTAAGGTAAACGCGCATCATGCGTTTGTCGTGCTCATCTGGTCGACGTTGAATCCAACCCATGGATTCCATTCCGCGCAGAGAGCGGGAGAGGCTCGTGGGTTCCATGCCCATTTTGGGACCGAGTTTGGTGGAGGGGGTGCCTGCACGTTCGGTGTGAAGTAGAATGAACACGTATGAAAAGGGGATGCCTCGGCGTTCAGCCTCGCTGCTGTAGAGTCGGGAAAGTTTGGTCCAACCCCAGCGCAAATGAAAATCGATGGTATCCTGTGGCTTCACGTTTCTAAATGTACGGAGGAAAAGCTATGCATGCATAGTATTTGGTGAGTTTTTTATGCATGCATAATAAATTTTTACCTGAAGGGTCAAATTCGAACCGTGAAGCTGGTGGCTAAACGAGTCGTCCGTCGGCCAAAGTCAATTGGTGATTTCCTCGCTGGGCCATGCGGTTGTTGTGGGTGACCACGACAAAAGTCTGACCTTCACGGTCCCGCAATTCTTCGAAAAGTTCGAACAGGGAATCGGCATTGCCAGAGTCCAGATTGCCAGTGGGCTCGTCGGCCAAGACCACATCTGGTTCGTTCATGAGCGCCCGAGCCGCGGCCACGCGTTGTTGCTCACCTCCGCTGAGTTGATTGGGGCTGTGGTGCATGCGGTCGCCCAATCCCAAATCTCGCAAGAGCCTTTCCCCACGGTCTTTTTCTCGGCTTCCATCGGCACCGAGGATCCAAGCGGGCATGAGCACATTCTCCAAGGCGCTAAACTCCGGGAGCAGGCGATGGAATTGAAAAATGAATCCAATTCGCTGATTGCGAAAAGCCGCGAGTGCCTTGCCTTGGAGCGTCTCCACCTGTTGGTCACCGATCTGAAGTGTACCGGAATCCGGCGTGTGCAGGGTCCCCAAGATTTGCAGCAACGTTGTTTTCCCAGCACCGGAAGCGCCAGTAATGGCTGTGATTTCATTGCTTCGAATGTCCAAATCGATGCCACGAAGCACATCGACATCCCCAAAGGATTTGGTAATTCCGCGCGCTTGAATCATGAATTCCTGCATGCCTGCAAACTACGATGGAATCGCGTCTTCTGTTCCCTACCTTTGCCCCGCATTTACAAACGATTCATGAAATGAATATCCACGAGTACCAAGGCAAGTCCATTTTGAAAAGTTTCGGTGTAGCCATTCAGAACGGTTACGTGGCCGATTCTCCGGAAGCAGCGCACGAAGCTGCGGTGAAGTTGGCAGAGGAAACTGGGACAGGTTGGTTTGTGGTGAAAGCGCAAATTCACGCTGGTGGCCGCGGGAAGGGAACCGTCACAGAAACCGGTTCACACGGCGTTGTTTTGGCTAAAGGATTGGATGAGGTGAAAGGCAAGGCAGCAGGGATTTTGGGCGGACATTTGGTGACTGCTCAGACCAACGCCCAGGGCAAGCAAGTCAACAAGGTGTTGATTGCCGAGGATGTATACGGACCTGGCGACAGCGAACCCAAGGAGATTTACATGAGCGTCTTGTTGGACAGAGCAAATGGCCGAAACATCATCATGTATTCGCCCCAAGGAGGCATGGACATCGAAGCGGTTGCAGAAGAAACGCCCGAACTCATTTTCAAAGAATCCATTGACCCCACGCTGGGTCTGCAAGGATTCCAAGCGCGACGCATCGCGTTCAATTTGGGTCTGAGCGGGAAGGCTTTCAAGGAAATGACCAAATTCGTGGGGGCGCTTTACAACGCTTACGTGGGTTCGGATGCAACCATGTTCGAAATCAACCCGGTACTTAAAACAGCCGATGATCGGGTCATAGCCGTTGACTCGAAAGTTTCGCTCGATGGCAATGCCCTGTACCGCCATCCGGATTATGCGGCAATGCGTGACACGACAGAGGAGGACCCGACGGAAGTCGAGGCCGATGAAGCGGGGTTGAATTACGTGAAGTTGGACGGGAATGTCGGGTGCATGGTAAACGGCGCGGGCTTGGCGATGGCCACGATGGACATCATCAAATTGAGCGGCGGTGACCCTGCAAATTTCCTTGATGTCGGGGGAACAGCCGATGCGGCACGCGTGGAAAAGGCCTTCCGCATCATTTTGAAAGATCCAGCGGTCAAGGCCATTCTCGTCAACATTTTCGGCGGCATCGTTCGCTGCGATCGCGTGGCTCAAGGTGTGGTGGATGCGTATCGCAACATGGGCAACATCGAGGTGCCCATCATTGTCCGGTTGCAGGGCACAAATGCCGAGGAAGCGAAACGACTGATCGATGAATCAGGTCTCGAAGTCAAATCAGCGATTTTATTGAAAGAGGCGGCGGAAGCAGTAGCCGAAGTGTTGGCTTAATAAGCGCCTGCAGAAGAGGCCAACTTCTCAATCATCAAGATGCCATCTCTCACCGGAATCAGGGAAGTGCGCAGATCTTGGCGCTTGGCCAACTCGCTGTTCATGGCGTGCAAAATTTTCGCTGTCTCATCTTGACTAAGAGCGGAAGGCAGCACCTTGCCCCACCACAGGACATTGTCTACCAAAATCCACCCTCCGTCACGCACGAGCGCTAAGCATTGCTCGACATAGGCGGGGGTCCTGGGTTTGTCTGCATCAATCCACACCAAATCGAACGACCCCTCCAAACGAGGGAGGACTTCGCCTGCTTCCTGATTGAAACGCGTGACCCGCTCACGAATCCCCGCTTTTTGCCAGAATTCATCTTGCAAGGCATTGAGCTCATCGTTCGGTTCGATGGTGACAATCTCACCGTCGTCGGCCATACCTGAGGCCAAGCAAATCGTGGCGTAGCCCGTATAAGTTCCCAACTCCAAAATGCGCCGAGGCCGCAGCATTCGGCTCCAGTTCTGCAGCAGCTTTCCTTGAATAGGGTCGCTCAACATTTGTGGCGTGAGCACTTTTTGCCAGGTGCGTGTCCGCAAGGCACTCAAGACGTCATCTTCGGGGGAGCTGTAATTCAGCGCATAGGTCAGTAACTCATCATCGAGTTGATGCGGTGTGGATTCCACGGGGTTGATTTTGGGCCAAATTTCGAATGTATCAGAAGCAGTACAAACCGAATTCGGACAAAAAGGTCAACAAGTCGGATGCGCCAACGACGCCGTCATTGTTGAAATCCGCCTCTTCTAAGCAATTTTCTGTGCAGTCGAATGTGCCTAAAAAAATCAACAAGTCCGCCGTGCCAATGATCTGATCGCCGTTCATATCGGCGACACATTCTGTGAGTTCAGACGGGCTGAGCAGTCCGTTGCAATCATTGTCATACCCTTGGTTCGTGCCTTCAGCCCCAGGATAGATGACGGGGTTGTTGTCGTTGCAATCGCACAAATTGGTCCACGTGTCGTTATCGGAATCTACAATCCCGGCGCACTCGTTGAATCCCGGCTCGCAATTCTGAACGGCACATTCGGCGCAAGCTTCTTCCGTTCCGAAAGCGCAGGCGAAGTAGCAGTTTTCAACCACACAAATTACTTGCGTGCCGAAGCATCCAATGCATGGCGTGGTCAATTCTAACTGCTCAATCATGCACGTTTCGAGGCATTCTTCACCTTCGGACAAACATGCCAATCCGCAATCTGCAGCCACACCTTGAACATATTCGGTGTTTTGACAGATGTATTCGAGATCCAACGATGTGCAACTGCCCTGTGCATGAACCTGCATGACCAGGCCAACAAAAGCTACGAAGCCAGCAAAAACAATTCGACAAACCATACAAAAAGATACAAAATCCATTTGAGAAAAACAAACAATAAATTCAGCGTCAGCGGTCTTGATTTACCTTCGCGTTCCATGTGTGCAAAAAAGAAAAATCAACGCATTCGATTTTCCGGTGACGGGATGGTCTTCAGCACACAACCGCACTGGAAGCCTGAATTGGAGGAAGATGCCTCGGTCGATGAAGAAATTCGGCCGTCAAGTCAGACCTTGTATGTGAGCCTCGACCGAAAGCAGCGGGCAGGGAAGCCCGTGACCTTGGTTGAGGGATTCCAGGGTAATGGTATGAAGTTGTTGTTGCTGGGCAAGGAGTTGAAAGCAATTTGCGGTGCAGGAGGTTCGGTGAAGGACGGAGCGATTTTGATTCAAGGCGACCATCGGGACCGTGTGATTTTAGAGTTGGAAGGCAAAGGGTTCAAAACAAAAAGGAAAGGAGGATGAGTCAAGACGCACGACCAGAATTGCCGCTTTATTTCGCAAAAACGTTAGCGGGATTGGAGGAATTTTTAGAGAGGGAATTGATTCAATGCGGTTGCCTTGGGGTCGAGCAAGCGAAGCGCGGCGTGGAATTTCATGCGGATATGGCTACGTTGTTTCGTGTTTGCCTGTCGAGCCGGTTTGCGTTGACGGTGCTGCGCCCCGTACTCACGTTTGACGCGCAAAATCCAGATGCACTGTACGATGAGGCCAAGCGCTGGGACTGGGGAGCGATCATGACGCCCCAATCATCCTTCGCTATCGACGTCACCGTGCATTCGGCGGTTTTCACACATTCGCAGTTTGCCATGTTGCGCTTGAAGGACGCGGTGGTGGATCATTTTCGGGAATTTTCAGGATTGCGCCCTGGCATCAACCGAGAAGATCCGGATTTGCGGATTCACATGCACATCGCGCACACGACGGTAACCATTTCACTCGACGCCGCTGGGAGGCCATTGAGTCGCCGAGGGTACCGCCCGATGGGAGCCAAGGCGCCGCTCAACGAAGTGCTTGCTGCAGGCCTCCTCGCACATGCGGGATGGAAACCAGGAGTTCCCTTGTACGATCCCATGTGCGGTTCGGGAACATTTACGGTGGAAGCAGCCCTCTGGGCAGACGGATTGCCCATTCAATGGCATCGTCGGAAATTCGCCTTCATGGATTGGCGGGGCTACGACGAAGACGAGTGGTGGAGCGTTCGCGATGAGTTCAAGGAAAATCGGCAGCACGTTCCGACGCAAATCTTCGCATCGGACCGGGATTTTTCAGCGATTTCCCAAACCCGGCAAGCCCTTTCCAACATGGAATTGGATGGCCGAGCAGAACTCGGTCGGATGGACTTCTTCAAACTCAAGCCGCGGACTGACCACGGCATTTTGGTGCTCAATCCGCCATACGGTGAGCGGCTACCTGTGGATGATGCGCCAACGTTCTATAGCAATATTGGGGATGCATTCAAAACCAATTGGCCCGGATTCTCTGCTTGGGTCATCTCGTCGGATGTCGAAGGATTGAAACGGGTTGGACTCAAAACCAAACGTCGAATCAAGTGCTTCAATGGCCCCATGGAATGCCGATGGATGGGTTGGGACTTGTATGCTGGAACGGGTGAGTTAATCGCTGACAAGGAGGAGTAAGGGCCAAACAAAAACGGCCCCAATGAGATTGGAGCCGTTTCGATCAACGTCAAAATGATTATTGAATGTGCAGCTTGCTCGTTGCCCTACCGGCCTGAGAAGTGAATTGCACATGGTACATGCCTGCTGACAACGCGCTCACGTCCACGGTTGGCAAGGCTTCTTGAATGAGCACTCGGGAAACTTCGCGTCCCATGGCGTCAGAAATGACCAACAGACCGGGCTCGTTGGAATCCAAGCGAATCGAATATTGGGCAGGATTGGGATACACTCCCAATGTGCGAGCTGGGCGGAATTCGTTGATGCCATTGATGAATCCCACAACGATATCCTCTGCAAAACGAGGCTCAATTTTGTATTCCTCAAATGTGTAGTGAATGCATCCCGTGATGGAGTACGTCTCATCCAATACCCAGCCATCTTCTGGAATGTACATGTAGTCGTTGGTCTTAATTTCACCACTGCCGTCGTCGAATAGGGCTTCGCCGTAATCTGCATCGGGGTTGGTACAGACCGCGTTGATGACTTGAACCAGACACCCTTCATACGCCTCGCTGCTGGCCAATTCGCCGGTTGAAACCACCGAGGCAGCCGGGAGTTCGTTGCCGCTGCTTACCGTTTCGTAATAGCTGATGTTACCCAATTCCGTGACATCATAAAATTCTTGAACTTCTGCTTCCAAGATGATTTCATCTCCGATTTCTGGAGCCTGCGTGTTGTCGTAAACGAATACGCCATTCCAAGGCCCTTCACCGTCTTGAACGAAATAGCCGATGACGCCGGAAGTCGATGAGGTTACGTTGTTGGCGGTTACGATGCCGGTTGTCGTGACCGATTGTCCAACGAGAGGAGAGCTGAATAATTCACCTTGAATTTCAGCGATGGTGTGGGTGATGGCCTGCGCAGCGCCAAAATTGGGCACGGCGAGGATGCCAGCTGCGAACATTGCCCAAGTGTAAAAGTGTTTCATGTAGAGGAATTTGTGAATGTACCTTTGAAAGGCAAAGAGAAATGAAAAATCACGAAACACAAAACGGCCGCGGGGTGATGTTGGTCACGGGGGCCACTTCTGGATTTGGAAAAGCGATAGCCTATCAAGCGGCAGCGGCTGGTTTTGAATTGGTTTTGACCGGTCGCAGGGCAGATCGATTGGAAGTCGTTGCCAACGATTTGGGCGAAGCGGTGCGAAAAACACTTTGTTTTGATGTGCGTGATCGAGAAAAAACGACAGAAGCCTTGCAATCGTTAGAGGAGAGCGATGTGCCGCGAATTTTGGTGAACAATGCCGGGTTGGCAGTGGGGAAGGAACCCATAGATTCTGGAGTGTATGATGATTGGGATCGCATGATCGATACCAATGTCAAGGGACTGTTGAATGTGACGCGCGAATTAACACCGCGCATGAAACCGGGCTCCCGGGTCATCAACATCGGCAGTGTGGCTGGCAGGCAGCCGTATCCTGGTGGCGCTGTTTACAACGCGTCCAAGTTTGCAGTCGACGGTTTGACCCATGCGATGCGAATGGACCTGCTTCCACGCGGGATTCAAGTGGCCCAAGTTGCTCCGGGCGCAGCCGAAACAGAATTTAGCTTGGTTCGTTTTAAGGGAGATGAACCTGCGGCAAGGGCCGTTTACAATGGGTTCACCCCATTGTCGGCGGATGATGTCGCGGATTCTGTAATCTACATCGCCACACGCCCAGATCATGTGAGCATCCAAGACATCTTGATCATGCCTGCAGCCCAGGCGAGTGCTTATCATTTCAATAGGTCATGAAAAGGACAAAGAATACCTGCTTGCATTTCGCAACCGTTTTGGCCGCAGCCTTGTTTTGCTTTGGCTGTGGATTTAAGTCGGAACAAGCCGACTTAATTGTCCATAACGGTGTGGTTTTGACGCTTGACTTCGAGGGTCAAAGAGCCCAAGCGGTAGCAGTCCGCGATGGACGTGTCTTGGAGGTGGGTCCAGAGCGCACCATATTAAATAAGTATAGCACATCGACCTATACTGATTTGCAAGGAGGCGTTTTGATGCCGGGTCTCATGGATGGACATGCTCATTTGCTGGGGTATGCAAATGGGCTGTTGGAGGCCAATCTATTCGGGACAGCTTCATGGGAGGAAGTTGTGGAGCGTGTTCAGCAACATCAGGAGAGTTGGCCGAGCGAATGGGCTGTTGGTCGAGGTTGGGATCAGAATGATTGGTCCTCACAGGCCTTTCCAGATCGCGAAATGTTGGATGCAGCATTTCCAGATAAACCTGTTGCGTTGGAGCGGATTGATGGACATGCGCTCATCGTGAATGAGAAGGCCTTGCAGATTGCTGGAATTTATGATACCCAGAACAGGAAAATCGAGGGGGGTGAAATTGTGCGCAATGCGGACGGGCTGCCCTCGGGTGTGTTGGTTGACAATGCTTGCTCGTTGGTTTCTTCAATCATTCCCACAAGGCCAGAAGCTGCACGCTTGAAGGCCCTTGATGAGGCACAGCAAAATTTGTTGGCAGCGGGAATAACGGGCGTAACCGATGCGGGGTTGTCGCCTGAAGAAATCGATTGGATTGATTCACTCCAGCAAGCAGGTCGCTTGCAATTGCGAGTTAATGCTTTAGTGTCTGCCTCGGATGAGAACATTGAATGGCTCATACACGATGGTCGTCGGATGAAAGACCGATTGGTGGTGAATGGAGTTAAATTCTACATGGATGGGGCGCTCGGATCTAGGGGGGCTTTATTGCGCTTGCCATACACTGACCGACCTGGTTGGCACGGATTGTCCACACAAGATTTAGCTACGTATCGGGAACAGCTAGGACGATTGCGAGAGCATCAATTACAGGCAGCCACTCATTGCATTGGTGATTCTGCCGTTGCCGTGGTGTTGGATGCATATGGAGATTGGCTAGAAGGCCCCAACGATGCGCGATGGCGAATTGAACATGCGCAGGTGGTTTCAGAAGCCGATGTTCAACGATTTGCGGCATACAATGTGATTCCGTCCATTCAGCCAACACATGCCACGAGCGACATGTATTGGGCGGGGGAGCGGCTTGGCCGCAATCGAATTCGACGGGCATATGCGTACCAAGAATTGCTCGGCGCCCTCGGAATGGTGGCTTTGGGTACCGATTTTCCAGTAGAGTTGATTGATCCGCGACGGACCTTTGTCGCTGCAGTAGCACGCGTGGATGCATCAGGTTATCCAACGGGTGGGTTTCAATCTGAAAATGCGCTTACCCCAGAACAGGCGCTCAGGGGCATGACCCAATGGGTCGCCTTGTCTCAGTTCCAAGAATCAGACTTGGGAACCATCGAGCCTGGAAAGCGGGCCGATTTCACATGGGTTGATCGGAATTGGTTGGATGTCGAGCCTGCCGCTGTGGGTCAGTCACAAGTGAAAGGCACTTGCATCGGAGGCCAGTGGTGCTACCTTAATTGATATCGTAATGTTCATTAGGAAAGAAGGCGCGAACGAAAGCAAGATATCAGTATTGCTGAAGCATCCGTTGTTTTGGTTGGCTTTGGTTTTTTCGGGTGCTGTCTGGTTCGGGGCTGGAATTTTGAAAAAGACACCATCCCTTCCCGTTTACCAGCCGAGTGATTTGAATCCAGCGTTGGTCGATCCCAATTCGTGGTCAGCCGAGAATCATCGCATTTCAGATTTTCAGTTGATCAATCAATTTGGTGATTCGGTGTCACTCGCTTCTGTTGAAGGGGAAGTCCTCATCGTTGATTTCTTCTTTACACGATGCGCGACAATCTGTCCCATCATGACCTCAAATTTGACCCAAGTCATGGAGGATTTGACAGAACTGCAAGGTTGGCGAATATTGAGTCACAGTGTAACACCTGCTGCAGATAGTCCAGAGGTCTTACGTGAGTATGCAAAACGAATGGGAGCGGAACATGACTGTTGGTGGTTCTTGACCGGAGCGAAAAAGGAGATCTATCGGCTGGCTCGAAGCAGCTATTTTGCATGCTACGATGAGGCCAATGGAGGCGATGGTGGACTCCAAGATTTTGTCCATACCGAGAATGTTGTGCTGATTGATACACAGGGACGGCTGCGAGGCTTCTACGATGGAACGAGTGAAGAGGCTATAAATCAGCTTATTGGGGATGCGAAATTTCTGCTCGAAAAAAAAGATTGATTTTTTTCCAAATTTCTTGGCAGGAAATCTAAAAAGCCACTGTACATTTGCGGCCGCTTTCGAAGGAAGGCCCGTTCATTGAAACGCGATTGACAACTCGAAAAACCGCGACGAGTTTGCACCATTTCGAAGATTCGAAAAAAAAAGTTTCCGAATTCATTGTGAGACGAAAAATTCGAATTACCTTTGCGCCCCCTTTCGAGGGTAGTTCTTTATAGAATGCGGCGCGATAAATTGTTGAAAGGTTCTCCTCAGAAACTTTTGAGGAGAGTTTTAAACAATGGTATATTTGTCACCCGCTTTTTACAGAGCATTTGAAGAAACCGATTCGTCGGTGGATTTCGATAAACGTTCTTTGACTTGATGCAGCAGCCCGGATTCTTCTTCGGAAGATTCCATCAAATCCACTCTCCCCCCGGAGAGTGGTGTCTCATCCCTGCAAAGGATGAGATGTTAGATTCCCTGAGATTCTCAACAGATTAAACTTTTTACAATGGAGAGTTTGATCCTGGCTCAGGATGAACGCTAGCGGCAGGCCTAACACATGCAAGTCGAGGGGTAACAGGGAAAAGCTTGCTTTTCCGCTGACGACCGGCGCACGGGTGCGTAACGCGTATGCAACCTACCTCTTACTGGGGTATAGCCCAGAGAAATTTGGATTAATCCCCCATAGTACCATTCTATCGCATGATTAAATGGTTAAAGGTTACGGTAAGAGATGGGCATGCGTCCCATTAGTTAGTTGGTGAGGTAATGGCTCACCAAGACTCCGATGGGTAGGGGTTCTGAGAGGATGATCCCCCACACTGGTACTGAGACACGGACCAGACTCCTACGGGAGGCAGCAGTGAGGAATATTGCGCAATGGACGAAAGTCTGACGCAGCCATGCCGCGTGCAGGATGACGGCGCTACGCGTTGTAAACTGCTTTTATTTACAAAGAAACCTCGGGACGTGTCCCGAGCTGACGGTAGTATTTGAATAAGCACCGGCTAACTCCGTGCCAGCAGCCGCGGTAATACGGAGGGTGCAAGCGTTATCCGGATTTATTGGGTTTAAAGGGTCCGTAGGCGGATGATTAAGTCAGTGGTGAAAGCCCACAGCTCAACTGTGGAACTGCCATTGATACTGATCATCTTGAGTACATTTGAAGTTGGCGGAATAGGTCATGTAGCGGTGAAATGCTTAGATATGACCTAGAACACCGATTGCGAAGGCAGCCAACTAAGCTGTAACTGACGCTGAGGGACGAAAGCGTGGGGAGCGAACAGGATTAGATACCCTGGTAGTCCACGCTGTAAACGATGATTACTCGGTATTGGCGTAAGTCAGTGCCCAAGCGAAAGTGATAAGTAATCCACCTGGGGAGTACGGCCGCAAGGTTGAAACTCAAAGGAATTGACGGGGGCCCGCACAAGCGGTGGAGCATGTGGTTTAATTCGATGATACGCGAGGAACCTTACCAGGGCTTAAATGCAGAACGACAGAGGTGGAAACACCTCCTTCTTCGGACGGTCTGCAAGGTGCTGCATGGTTGTCGTCAGCTCGTGCTGTGAAGTGTCGGGTTAAGTCCCATAACGAGCGCAACCCCTATTTCTAGTTGCCAGCGGTTCGGCCGGGGACTCTAGAGAAACTGCCAGCGTAAGCTGTGAGGAAGGTGGGGATGACGTCAAATCATCACGGCCCTTACGTCCTGGGCTACACACGTGCTACAATGGTAGGGACAGAGAGTTGCCAACCCGCGAGGGTGAGCTAATCTTCAAACCCTATCTCAGTTCGGATCGGAGTCTGCAACTCGACTCCGTGAAGTTGGAATCGCTAGTAATCGCATATCAGCCATGATGCGGTGAATACGTTCCCGGGCCTTGTACACACCGCCCGTCAAGCCATGGAAGCTGGGGGCGCCTGAAGTCGGTCACCGTAAGGAGCTGCCTAGGGCGAAACTAGTAACTGGGGCTAAGTCGTAACAAGGTAGCCGTACCGGAAGGTGCGGCTGGATTATCTCCTTTTTAGAGACTATGTCGATGGGATTCTAACGGGCTGCTGCATCATTCTTACTTCCGTCTTTTTCTAGTCCTTTAGCTCAGTTGGTTAGAGCGCTACACTGATAATGTAGAGGTCCGCAGTTCAAATCTGCGAAGGACTACGGATGAGATGGGGAATTAGCTCAGCTGGCTAGAGCGCCTGCTTTGCACGCAGGAGGTCATCGGTTCGACTCCGATATTCTCCACTAGGAAAGTTCTTTGACATACTGGTAGAAAAATTAATCTTTATAAGTAATTAAGAGCAATTGGCGGATGCCTTGGCTCACAACAGCGATGAAGGACGTGATAAGCTGCGATAAGCTGCACTGAGACGCAAATAGTCTTTGAGGTGCAGATTTCCGAATGGGGTAACCCGGCATGTTGAAGACATGTCACCGAAAGGAGCAAACCCGGAGAACTGAAACATCTAAGTACCCGGAGGAAAAGAAAACAATTAGTGATTCCCTTAGTAGTGG
>Ga0181574_10000534_pt1 | contig 35137 bp, 32 predicted proteins | sample 101ome_24_FD_145600 | JGI IMG/M metagenome (GOLD analysis project Ga0181574, IMG submission 145600) | Coastal salt marsh microbial communities from the Groves Creek Marsh, Skidaway Island, Georgia - 101410AT metaG (spades assembly) | ecosystem: Environmental > Aquatic > Marine > Intertidal zone... | reverse complement strand
CTCAGTAGAAGACACATCGGCTGCGATGCCGGGGGATCGCCTTGTAGGTCGGCCCAGCACCGGTGTTCCACAAGATGTTGTCGAGGGAACCGGTGGTGAGGTTCGGGCGTGGATCGACGGCTCGGCTGCGAACGGCGGCTGCGAGGCGCTCGACGGCGGTGACACCGCAGGCGCGGATTTCGATCTCCTCGGGGCTGCCGATCGTGATGTCGTCGACCGCCTCAATGCGCCTGAGAAGGTCGGGCGCGAACTCGAGCACACCTTCGACCCGGAGCACATGAGGCACCAGGTTGTCGGCGAACATCGTGAGTTGGTCGAGGTCGCCGAAACGGCCGTATCCCTCGCCCGCAAAGGCGACGGCAAGATCCTGAGCGGTGATCTGGGCCCGCTTGTAGAGGAACACCTCGCCGGTGAACGGATGCTCGTGCACGTCGCGGTAGAAGGGCATCGCCGTGAGTGACTCGGCCAACGCTGCGGCCGATCCCTGTGCAGCCTCGACCACGCCGACGAAGCGGCCATCGGCGGTGGTGTCGACGAAGTCGGCGAGATCGTGCAGGGCGATCGTGAAGAGTTCCATGAGTTCGTGTGCCGGTGACCCGTCGAGGTCTTGGCCGAATACCTGCGCCCAGTCGCCGACGTCGCGTCGCAGCGACGCCGTGGTGATCGTGCCGTTGAGGTCGACCCAGTCGCGCAGGCTCGCCGCCACGGTGTGGTAGCCGCTCTGGCCGGGCCGCTTGCGGAGGGAGGGGAAGTAGCCGGAGCCGAAGTTGATCGCGTCGAGCGTCAAGACGAACGCTGCGGTCGACTCGGCATCGCCGATCGGGTCCTGGCCAGGGTCATTGGGTTGACGGTCGAGATCGAGACGGTCAGCGAGCGTCTCGATCGCATCGTCGTGGATCCGGACGTGGGAACTGATGTCGGCCACCGCAGCGCAGGTGCGCCGGACCCGTTCGAAGATCGTCTCGCTCATGTCACCATCGTCGTAGGGCGGGGGAGGGGTGAGTGCCACGGGACGATGTCAGAGCCCTCGGGCCTGCCTCCACGCCGAGTAGCCGGCGAGGTGATGAAGCGAACGAACGGCCCGACCCGCGGAGGCGTGGCAGAGCCGTCCGAGGGCGTGCAGCGTCGCCGGCGCCGGGTTGTCGGGCCCGGCATTGGCGAGTTCGGTGGCGACCATGATCGGTGTTCCGGTGGCGGTGCTGATCTCCGCGGCCGCCTCGGCGTACCGGGTGTCCTGGCGCTCGTGGAAGCCGACGATGCGTTCGAGGCCGTGATCGGGAAAGAACGGACCATTTCGCATCATGGACGCCGTGTTCGACTGGATACCGACACCGAGCAGGACGACCGAATCGACGTCGGGATGTTCGGCCACGAGCTGCAGGATTTCCGGGACGGTGTCGCGGGTCTCGCCGCCGGCCATGTCGATCGGATTGTTCTTGCTCCAGCGCGGCGGCAACTTCTCGTCGATCGCCGCCATGAGGTCATCGGGCAAGGCGGCGGGATCGAGACGGGTGTCGGCCATGGCGTCGACCGCTGCCACCCCCCAGCCGCCGACCGTCGTGACGACAACGACACGATCGCCGTCGGGGAGCGGTTGCGTGGCGAACGTCGCCGCCGCTTCGAATGCCTCTTCGACATCCCTCGCGCGGATGAGCCCGGCCTGGCGGCACATGCCGTCGAACACGGCGTCGTCGCTTGCGAGGGCACCGGTATGGGAGGCCGCCGCACGGGCACCGGCAGCTGATGCGCCACCCTTCACCACCACAATCGGCTTGCGGGCCGCGAGCGGCGCCATTCGTTCGAACATCTCGCGCCCGTCGTCCACGGATTCGATGTAGACGAGCGACACCGCCGTCTCGGGGTCGTCGGTGAAGTACTCGACATAGTCGGCGATGCCGAGCACCGAGGCGTTGCCGGCGGCGACGGCCCGCGACACGCCCACCCCGGTGTGGTTGGCCAGGTTGAGGAACGAGGAAACGAAGTTGCCCGACTGGCTTGCGATGGCGATCTTCCCGGCGGGGGCGAACGGCGCCACGATCTGGGCGCACATGCTCGAGGGTGTCGACACCACCCCTTGACCGTTCGGGCCCGCCAGCGCGATCCCGAGTTCGTCGCAGAGGGCGATGAGGCGCTGCTCCATCTCGACGCCCTCAGGTCCGGCCTCTCGGTAGCCACCAGCGGCGCAAAACGCTGCGGTCACGCCCTTTGCTGCGGCCTGCCGGAGAAGTCCTTCGTTGATTGCCGGTGGCGTGCAGATGAAGAGCATGTCGGCGGCGCCGTCGGGTACGTCGTCGATCGAACCGAGCACGTCGAGCCCGAGGACCTCACCCGACTCCCGGCTGACCGGGTAGACGGCGCCCTCGTACCCGCTCGCAAGCAGGTTGTGCAGGGTGACGAACCCAAACTTGCCGGGGTGGTTCGACACGCCGGTGATGATGATGCCCTTCGGGTCGAAGAGCGCACCGAGATCAGGCATCGTCGCCCTCCTCGATCTCCAGCAGGGCGTCGACGGCGATCGGTTTCCCGTCGACGAGGATCAGGGGGTTGAGGTCGGCCGAGCGGAGGCCCGGCTCTTCGGCGCCGGCACGGGCCAGGGCGACGAGAGCCTCGACGATGGCGGCCCGGTCGGCCTCCGGCTCACCGCGGAAGTCGCCGAACAAACGCTGGGTTGCGAGATCGTCGAGCATCTCCGCTGCGTCGACCGCGGTGATCGGGGCGAGCCGGAAGCTGACGTCGCGGATCGCCTCGGCGAGGATCCCGCCGACGCCGACCATGACGGTCATGCCGAACTGGGGGTCGTCGTTGAGGCCGGCGATCAGCTCGCGATTGCCGTCGACCATCGTGGAGACAAGGACCTCGACCTCACCGTCGTCGGGAACGGCCTTGCCGAGGAGTTCGTCGCACGCTGCTGCGAGGGCGTCGGTGTCGGCGATGCGAAGTCGAACGAGGCCGCGTTCAGTCTTGTGGGCAATCGCTCGCCCACACAGCTTCGCCACGACCGGGAAGGTCACGCTGGCGTCGGCCTCGACGGCGGCCAGAACCTCGGCGGTGGAGGTCCCGGTCACGAACGGGGATACGGGAACGCCGTACCCACTGACGATGCGCCGGGACTCGGCTTCGGAGAGAGTGATGCTCACGCCGAGGGTTGTACCACGTGCGCCCCTTGCACGGGCCAGACGACATGGAATGCGGGTGGCTCGATAGATGGCTGATCCGACGGCGCCTCGAAGCGTTCGGTCATCGTGTCAACGAAGGCCTCGACGGCTGGGGTTTCGACGAGGGCAATCGCTGCGCCTGCAAACCCGGCGCCGGTCATGCGGGCGCCGAGGCATCCCTCGAGTGTTCGGGCGAGTTCGACCGCTGCGTGCGGTGCTGGGCCCGTGACCTCGAAATCGAGATGCAGCGATTCGTGACTCTCGTCCATCAACCGTCCGAGAGAGACGACATCACCGGCATCGACGGCGTCGGCCGCTGCGAGGGTTCGCTCGTTCTCGGAGACGACATGGTGGGCCCGACGCCGGTCGATCGGGTCGACGCCAATCCTTGCGACCTGCTCGAGATTGGCGTCGCGCAGCGTCTGGACACCGAGCGCCGCAGCGACTCGCTCGCACGCCGCCCTGCGGTGTGCGTACTCAGAGTCGACGAGACCGCGACGGGTGCCGGTGTCGAGCACGACGACTCGAACGGAGTCCGGCAGTGCAGCTCGGCGCAGTTGGAGGGAGCGGCAATCGATGAGGGTCGCCGAGCCCTGAACCCCTGCGGCGGAGATGAGTTGGTCCATGATCCCCACGGGAACGCCGATGACCTCGTGCTCGACCCGCTGCCCGAGGCGGGCGAGGTCGACGGGAGAGATGGAGGTGCTGCCAAGCGCAACGATCGCCATACCGCTCGCCATCTCAAGCGCGGCGGACGACGACAGCGACGAGCCGGGGATGTCGCTCACAACGGTCGCGTCGAAGCCGCCGACCTCGACCCCGTGGTCGGCCAGCATCCGAGCCATGCCGTGGAGGTAGCGGCCCCATCCGTCGGTGATGGTCGGTTCGTTGTCGAGGTCGAACTCGGTCGTTCCGAAGCGGGCGCTGTAGCCGACGACGCGCCGATCAGGGCGCGGGGAGACGGCTACGGAGGTGCCAAAGGGGATCGCCATCGGGAAGACGAAGCCGTCGTTGTAATCGGTGTGTTCGCCGATGAGGTTGACCCGACCGGGAGCGACGCCGACGAGCGTTGGCGTCGTGCCGAGGCGGTCGGCGTGCATCGAGACGGCAACGTCGACAATGGCCACCGCCCGACCCTAATCCTTGACGAGGCAGGTCTCGACTGGGATCGTGCGGACATGTCGCCGGTGTGCGCCCACAACCGTGCCCAGCGGCCGATCCCGACCCTGAAGCGTCGCGTCGCTGTCGTGACCAACTCCTCCGTCTCTGCCGGCGCGGGCTGACCATGTTGCATGCCCTGACGAGCGCTCGACTCGAGTTCATCGTTGACGACACCAGCGGAAGCCTCGAGGTCGTGCATCTCGGGTCACCGGTCGGTCGTGTCGATCCGACCTCCTTCTCGGCACCGATCCCCGAGGGCGGCATCGACCACCTCGCCCCGATTTCCGTTCTCGCCGAGGCGGCTGCCGGATGGATGGGCAAACCGGGTCTCCGCCTGCACCGGGGCGGCACCGTCGTCTTTCCCCGGCTTGATCCTGCGACGGTCACGTCCGACGGTTCGTCGCTTCGCGCCGTCGCCTGCGACCCGGCAACGCAGGTGTCGGTCACGATCCTCGCCACGCTGCACGACGCCGGCGTGCTCGAACTCGTCGTCGAACTCCGCAACGACGGTGCACCGCTCACGGTCGACGAAGTCCTCGTGACCGTTCCGGTGCCCCACGCGAGCGAAGTCCTGCAGTTCGGTGGCCGCTGGTCCGACGAGTTTCACCCGATGCGTCACCCCTGGGAGTGGGGCACGTTCGTGGTGGAGAACCGGTCGGGGCGCACCTCGGCCACCCGTTTCCCGATGCTGATGGCCGGCACGGCCGGCTTCGCCGAGCAAACCGGCACGGTGACCGCCATCCACCTCGGATGGAGCGGCGACGGCCAGGTCCGGGCCGATCGACTGCCCGACGGTCGCCGCATCCTGCAGGCCGGTGAAATCTTCGGCGCCGGCGAAGTGGTGCTCGACACCGGCGAGACGCATCGCTCGGCGCCGGTCTTCCTCGCCCATTCGGCTGCGGGGCTCAACGGGATCTCCGACTCGTTCCACAGATACGTCCGAGCCCGCCCGACCCACGTCGCCACCGAGCGGCCGGTCATCCTCAATACCTGGGAGGCCGTGTACTTCGCTCACGACCTCGACACCCTCTCCGCGCTTGCCGACCGGGCCGCCGCCGTCGGTGTCGAGCGTTTCGTGCTCGACGACGGCTGGTTTCTCGGTCGCAACGACGACCGGCGGGCGCTCGGCGACTGGGTCGTCGATCCGGCGAAGTGGCCCGCCGGCCTCGATCCGCTCATCGCCCGTGTCCGAGGCCTCGGCATGGAGTTCGGCCTGTGGGTCGAACCGGAGATGGTCAGCCCTGACTCGGAGCTCTTTCGCTCCCATCCCGATTGGGCGCTGGTCGATCCCCATCATGATCCGGTGCGGGCCCGTCATCAGTTGGTCCTCGACCTCACCAATCCGAGCGCGTACGAGCACATCCGCCAGTCGCTGTGTTCACTGCTCGACGACCACGACATCTCCTACCTGAAGTGGGACATGAACCGCGACCTCGTCGCCCCCACCGACAGCACCGGCCGAGCGGGCGGTCGGGCCCAGACCCTCGCCGTCTACCGACTGATCGACGAAATCAGGCGCGCCCACCCCGACATCGAGATCGAGAGCTGCTCGTCGGGCGGTGGCCGCATCGACCTCGGCATCCTCGCCCGCACCGACCGCGTGTGGACCAGTGACTGCAACGACGCCCTCGACCGGATCCGCATCCAGCGAGGCGCGTCCTATCTCATCCCACCCGAGCTCATGGGCGCCCACATTGGCCCCAACCGGGCCCATACGACCTGTCGCACCCACACGATCGCGTTTCGGGGCGCTACTGCGATGTTCGGCCATCTCGGGATCGAATGGAACCTGCTCGCCGCGACCGACGACGAACTCGCCGCAGTCGAACGGATCGTGTCGATGCACAAGGCCCACCGTGCTCTGCTGCACGGCGGGCGCACGGTGCGCATCGACGTTGAGGACGCAGCGGTCTCGGCGTTTGTGGTCGTCGACCCGGATCAGGATGAGGCGATCGTGTCGGTGAGCCAGATTGCAACCTCGCGGGGGCTGCCCGTCGGCCCGATCCGCATCCCCGGACTCGATCTCGACGGCACGTACCGGCTCGAACGGCTGGCGCTCGACGAACGCCGTCTGGGTATGGCCAAGCGGCAGCCCGCCTGGCTCGAAGGTGTCGAGATCTCCGGACGACAGCTCGCCGTGGCGGGTTTGCCGATGCCGATACTCAATCCGGAGACGGGGCTCCTGCTCCATCTGCGGCGTCGCTGAGGTCGACCCGGCAGGCCTCGGAGGCGCCCGGCATCCGGTGACGGTTCCGGGCGATCCAGCCATAGATCGGACCCGCAAGCCAGCTGACAGGTGGTCGCACGATCAGGTGCCCGGGAAGCGTCCACATCCCCCCGGCTGCGATGAGCGACTTTCCGATGCCGAGGTGGCCTCGCCACGCCGTGCCCTCGGCATCGACCCAGTACGCCGCCGTGGTCACGTCGCTCTCGGTGAGGCCGTACTGCTCGAGGTTCAGGATCTGCCACGGCGCAACGCGAACGTCGTCGGGCAAGCGGCGTTCGATCCAGCCGGCGCTGGTGGTGCAGAAGCCGCAATCGCCGTCGAAGATCAGAAGCACGCCACCATTGTCGCTTGCGGATGCGCAGGTGCGACAATGTCGGCATGCATGACCTCGTGATTCGTGGTGGAAAGGTCGTCGACGGCACCGGTGCAGCACCGGTCACCGCCGACGTGGCGATCGACGGCGACCAGATCGTTGCCGTCGGTCAGGTCGACCAGGCCGGAACGCGCGAGATCGAGGCCGACGGTGCGCTCGTCACCCCCGGTTGGGTCGACGTGCACACCCACTACGACGGCCAGGCCACCTGGGATCCCGTGATGCGTCCGTCGATCGACCATGGTGTCACCACGGCAGTGATGGGGAACTGTGGCGTCGGCTTCGCCCCGGTCCGCCCCGGCGGCGAGGCGTTCCTGATCGAGTTGATGGAGGCGATCGAGGACATCCCCGGAACGGCGTTGCACGAAGGCATCGACTGGCGTTGGGAGACGTTCGGTGAGTACATCGATGCCCTCGCCGAAATGCCGCGCACCCTCGATCTGGGCACCACCGTTCCGCACGCGGCGGTGCGCGCCTATGTGCTCGGCGACCGGTGCCACGAGTACGACGTCGACGCCGCCGAGATCGGCGAGATCGCCCGCGTGATGGCCGATGGTGTTCGTGCCGGAGCACTCGGCGTGTCGACCAGCCGAACGATCCAGCACCGCAGCCGTCACGGCTACGAGCCCGGGACGTTCGCTCTTGATGAGGAGTTGATGGCGATCGCCGACGAGCTCGCCGGAGTGGGTCGGGGTCTCTTCCAGTTCGTGTCGGACAAGACCTACGCCCAGGCCGAGTGGGAATGGCTCGAGCACCTCCAGTCAAAGGGGGTCAATGTCACCTACACGCTCGCCCAGGATCCGGGTGCACCAGAGGCGTATCTCGCCAACATGGACGCCAACCATGCCGCCACGCTCGCCGGCACACCCACGGCGCCGCAGGTCCCGACCCGTCCTACCGGGCTGCTCTACGGCCTGCAGTCGACGCTGCATCCCTTCCGGGCCCACCCGAGCTACCGAGAGATCGCCGACCGTCCCCATGCCGAGCGCCTTGCGGCAATGCGTGACCCTGCGTTCCGGGCGCGCCTCCTGGCCGAGGAGCCCAAGACGAAAGACCGCTTCATCTGGTACCTCGTCAACAACTTCGCCCAGATGTATCGGCTCGGCGATCCGGCCGACTACGAGCCGCCGAAGGAGCAGGGCGCCGCAGCCGTCGCCGAGCGCGAGGGCCGTACGCCGCAGGAAGTCATCTACGACTGGCTGCTCGAGGACGACGGCACGGCGATGATCTTCATGCCGCTCGGTAGCTATGTCGACCACGACCATGAGGCGATCCGGGCGATGATCGAACACCCCGGTTCGATCTTCGGGCTGTCCGACGGCGGCGCCCACTGCGGTCTGATCTGCGATGCCTCGATGCCTACGTACATGCTCACGCACTGGGCTCGCGACCGGAAGCGGGGCCCGCAACTGCCGGTCGAACTCCTGGTGCACAAGCAGACCCAGGCGACCGCTCGGGTCTATGGCCTTCACGATCGTGGTGTGCTCGCACCCGGGATGCTCGCCGACATCAACGTGATTGATCACGCCAACCTCACGCTCCACAAGCCCCACATGATCCACGACCTTCCAGCCGGTGGTCGTCGGCTGGTGCAGGACGCCGACGGCTACCTCGCCACCGTGAAGGCCGGAGAAATCGTCGTCGAACACGACGAGGTCACCGATGCTCGCCCCGGTCGCACGCTGAAGGCCACCGACACCGGGGTGAAGCGGGTCTGATCGCCGGTCGGCGCAGCCTGTTCACGGGCCGCTCGCCTGGCGCGCAAACGCCGCCAGGAGAAACCGGCGGCGTTTGTCAGGTTTGGTTGTCCGAAAGGACGGAGATCAGCTGTTGCGGCCCAGGTTGGGCTTGCGGCCGTGGTTGGCCTTGGCGCGGCGGACCTTCGCCTTCTTCTTCTGGGTGCGCTTCGACATAGGCCTAGAGGGTAGCGAGCACGCTCGTGTATCCCTCACGGAAGGTCGGGTAGGAGAGTTCCCATCCGAGGTCCTTGAGTTCGTGGTTGCGGCACCGCTTGCCGGTCGGGGCGACGATCGGGGAAGGGTCGGGGCCGAGATCGACTCGCACCTGTTCGGCAATCCACGCCAGCACGTCGTCGCGTGGCGCTGGTTCGTCGTCGACGGCGATGGCGACCGGCGGCGGGCTCGGATGGGTGACGCACAGCGCAAGCGCAGCGGCGAGATCGTCACGATGCACGCGATTCGTCCAGCGGGCGGGCATCCCGGGGGTGACGCCCACGACGCCGGTCAACACCTGATCGATCAGACGGCGGCGACCCGGCCCGTAGATGCCAGCCGAGCGGACGACGGTGGTCGGGATGCGACGGGCGAGTGCCGCCTCACCCTCGACCACGATCGCGGCGGTCGAGCGGGATGGGTCCGGTGGGGTCGTCGCGGTGACCCAGCGTCCGTCGTCGGCGCCGTAGACACCGGTGGTCGAGGTCAGTACCGCTCGGGCCGGCTCGGTGGGTAGGGCGTCGAGCAGCCGCTGGGGTCCGTCGAGGTAGGCGGTGCGATAGCCCTCGTCGTCACGCGACGGCGGGGCTGTGGTGAACACGACAACGTCGGCGGACGGCAATCCCATGAGCGATGCCGAGTCGGCGAGATCGCCGACGAGTGCCGTTGCCGCATCGATCGAACGACCCGATCGGTTGAGTGTCGACACCTGCAACCCGGCGCTGCTCAGCATGGTCGCCAGGCTGAGGCCGGTGTCGCCGGCCCCGACGATCAGAACGTGGGGGACTGCATCGCCCATGAAGGGCGACCGTAGCCCTCGTCGGGCGTATGCTGCGCGCATGGCCGAGCCCACGAACCACAACGACGAGTTCATGGTCCCCTGGACTGAAATGCAGTACGGCACCCGGGAGCACTACGAGTACCTCGGTCCCGCCTTCTACGAGCACGCCCGCGAATCGCTCGTCGACAACCTGATGATGCTGCTCGGCCTGCTGAAGGGTCCGAAGCTCGGCTATCAGACCGACCGCTATTCACACTCGCTGCAGTCCGGAACCCGGGCGTACCGCAACGACGAACCCGTCGACATGGTCGTCGGTGCGCTGCTCCATGATGTCGCCGACGGCTTCGCCCCCGAGAACCACAGCGACGCTGCCGCCGCGCTCCTTCGCCCGTATGTCGACGAGGAAACGCACTGGGTCATCAAGTACCACGGTCTCTTTCAGGGCTACTACTACTTCCATCATCACGACGGCGACCGCGATGCCCGAGAGATGCACAAGGACTCGCCGTACTACGACCGTTGTGTCGACTTCTGTCACGAGTACGACCAGAACTGCTTCGACCCGAACTATCCAGTGATGGATCTCCAGGACTTCCGCCCGATGCTCGACGAAGTCTTCAGCCGCCCGTCGAATGTCCCGGGCGTGGCACCGCTGCCGGGCTAACGCTTGCCGGCGGTCGCCTGCAGGATCGCAGCGAGGAGCGCATCACGCTGGGCGCTGAGTTCGGCGGTGGTCTGCTCGCCTGTCGCCTCAGCGATGCCGGCCACCAGTTGCGCAGCGACCTCGGGGTCGAGGTGGAGTTCGCCGAGGTCGTCGAACCAGCGATTGAAGCTGTCGGTGTAGCGCTCGGTGAAGCTGGTGAGGCCTCCCTCGCCAGCACCGAGATGAAAGAGCATCGTCGGGCCCATCACGGCCCAGCGCAGGCCGGGGCCGGCCCAGACGGCGGTGTCGACATCCTCGACCGAGGCCACGCCGTCGACGGCCAGGCTGATCGCCTCGCGCCAGAGCGCGGCCTGCAGTCGGTTGGCGACATGGCCCGGTACTTCCTTGCGCACCTCGATCGTGACCTTGCCGACCGACTCGTAGAACGCCCGGGCTGCCGCCACCACGCCATCGTCGGTGTGGTCGTTGCCGAGCACTTCGACGAGCGGGATCAGATGCGGCGGGTTGAAGGGATGCCCGAGCACGAACCGGCCGGGTGAGCGCCAGCCGCCCTGCATCTCGGTGAGGGTGAGCCCCGATGCGGACGAGGCCACGATCGCCTGCGGCTCGAGTGCGTCCTCGATGTCGCGGTATAGCTCGTGCTTGACCTCGAGCCGCTCGGGCACGGATTCCTGAATGAACCCGGCACCATCGACAGCGGCCCGAGAGTCGGCGTGGAATGTGACGGCGTCGGGGTCGGCGCCGTCGACGACGAGGCCGAGTTCCTCAAGTGATGGCCAGGCGGTTGCGATGTAGTCGCGCACCTGGCGTTCGATCTGTGGAGCCGGGTCGAACACGGCGACGCTCTTGGCGCCGGCCAGGAACAGCGATGTCCAGCTGGCGCCGATGACGCCGCCGCCGAGTGAGCAGGTGTGTCGATTCGTTTCCATGTCGAGACTCATGATCCGTGCGCGACCAGGACGTGGCGGACGGCGCTCGGTGTGTTCTCAAGGTAGGCGACCTCGTCGACCTCGCTTTCGACACACCGTTCGGCGAGCTCGGCGACCTCGTCGCCCAACCAGCGCACGACCTGCTCGGTGTCGGCGTAACCGCCGGTGCCCTCGATGTCGCTGCCGATTTCGACGCGTGTGTCCGAGTGCAGGACGACCGCCTGACCTTCGGCGTCCCATGTCGTGCCGGCGGGCCAGACAATCGGGAACCGGGAACCCTGGAGCGACACGAGAAGCAGGCACGCATCCTCGAGTACGAGTGTGCCGAGAATCTCGGCGGCGTCAGACGCCGCATCGAATGGCGGCAGGTGCCGCATCACTGGACCGTCGATCGTGCCGTCGGGAAACGCTGCGTCGACGGTGGACGATGCCGGCGCGGGCTGTTCGTCGTCGCCGACGCCGAGCCCCACGACGAGCCCGACGGCGACCGCGAGCCCGACGGCGAGGGTGCCGAGGCTTGCACCCTTGTACTCGCCGGTGATCATGCGATGCGGTGGAGCAGGTCGCCTGCTAGCCCAGGAGCTCGACGGTGTCGAGCACGACCAGCACCGTGAGCAGCACGATGATGCCGATGTTGATCGCCGTCATCGGCCACTTCCACCGGTGGTCGGCGCGATGGAATCGGCGGATCGACACGACGTTGGCGGCGATGGCGACCAGCCCGACCGGGAGGCCGATCCAGGGGCCCACTCCGGCGCTCAGGCCGATGAGTGGGAACCCGAACGGGATCAGCAGGTAGGTGAACGTGCAGCGGACCGCTGAGACGAGGATCGACCTCGAGAAGGCATGCTCGGCATCGGTCGTGGAGACGCCCGCTTCGGTCGACGGAGTGGCGTGCACGTCGGTCACATCGGCCACCGTACTCGCAGCGAGATCGGTAGCCTCGTCCGGGCTATGGAACGTTTCGGGTTCGTCGGTCTCCCCAACGCGGGCAAGTCCTCGCTGTACAACGCACTCGCCGGAGGCGGCGCCCACGCGGCGCCCTATGCCTTCGCCACGACCGACCCCAATGTCGGTGTCGCCAAGGTGCCCGACCACCGACTCGAGGCGCTCAGCGAGATGTCGCAGAGCAAGCAGACGATTCACGCCGCCGTGCAGTTCACCGATATCGGTGGCCTGGTCGAAGGTGCGAGTCAGGGTGAAGGGCTCGGTAACGCCTTCCTCAGCCACATTCGCGAGGTCGATGCGATCGTGTTCGTCCTGCGGGCGTTCGGCGACGACGACGTCCCTGGGCCGCAGGATCCCCTCGAACACCTCCGCGTGGTCGAGATCGAACTAGCGCTCGCCGATCTCGCAAGTGCCGAAAAGGCTCGGGACAAGACCCAGCGCATGCTCAAGGGCGACGCCTCGTTGAAGCGCACGGTCGACCTGCTCGACAAGGTTGTCGACACGTTGGGGGAGGGGACGCCTCTCTACCGAGCCGGCCTCGACGATGACGAACGCAACGACCTCAAGGAGTTCTTCTTCCTGACCAATAAGCCGGTCATGGCCGTGCTGAACATCGGCGAGGATCAGATCGGCGACGAAGCAGCGATCGCTGCTCCCGTGCGCGAGGAACTCGCCGGTGCCGAGGTTGTACCGCTGTCGGTGCAACTCGAAGCCGAAGCCGCGGTGATGGCGGAGGAGGACCGCCAGGAGATGCTCGAGGCGCTCGGTCTTGGCGACGGTGCCGTGCCTGCGTTCCTGACGTCGGCGTACCACATGCTCGGTCTACGCACGTATCTCACCACCGGGGAGAAGGAGTCCCGTGCCTGGACCTTCCGCGCTGGCTCCACGGCGCCGGAGGCTGCCGGCGTGATTCACACCGACTTCCAGCGCGGCTTCATCCGTGCTGAGACGATCCAGTGGGATGAGCTTGTCGCCGCCGGTTCGTGGGCTGCTGCTCGTGACGTCGGCAAGGTCCGCTCCGAGGGCAAGGACTACATCGTCTGCGACGGCGACGTCATGGAGTTCCGCTTCAACGTGTGAGGCTTCCGCCGCCGCTGCCCGTCGTGCTGCGCCCAGTAACTCATGGTGTTCTCTCCGGGTCAGACCGCTTGTGACCCACGTCTCCAAACGATTGTCTCGCCCGTCGTTTACTCCCTGCCGACCGGCAGGTAGGGTAGAGGCCTGATGAGCACGCCACCCGATGCCCACCTCCGCGAGGTGCTCGCCGAAACGGCCGAGTCACTTCTCGATCGTCACCTCGAGGCCGCCCAGGAATGGCACCCGCACGCCCTCATCCCCTGGTCGGCAGCCGAGGACTTCCCCGAGGACTATGAGTGGTCCCCCGAGGAGATGAAGATCTCCGCTCCGGTACGCAGCGCCCTGTTCGTCAACGTGCTCACCGAGGACAACCTGCCGTTCTACTTCCGCGACATCGAGCGGATGTTCGGCCGCGACGGTGCCTGGGGTGAGTGGGTGCGCCGCTGGACCGCTGAAGAGGGCCGTCACGGCCTTGTGATCAACGGCTACCTCATGGCCACTCGAGCCATCGATCCGGTCGAACTCGAACGCGGCCGCATGGCCCAGGTGCAGAGCGGCCAGGTGCCAGAGCCGCCAACCCTCGCCGAAGGTCTGGCCTACGTGTCGTTGCAGGAACTCGCCACCCGTATCAGCCACTTCAACACCGGCAACATGCTCGACGACGAAGCCGGCCAGGCCGTCATGCGTCGGGTCGCCAAGGACGAGAACCTCCACTACCTCTTCTACCGCGATGCGATGACCGCCATCTTCGAACACGATCCGTCGACCGCCGTGCTCGCCGTCGAGAAGCAGGTCCGTGATTTCCAGATGCCCGGCACCGGTATCCCTGGGTTCGTCGAGCACGCGAAGGCGATCGCCGATGCTGGCATCTACGACTTCGCCATCCATCACGACAAGATCCTCCAGCCGGTCGTTCTTCGTGACTGGAAGATCGAATCGCTCGAGGGTCTCAGTCCCGAAGCCGAGCAAGCTCGTGATGCACTCGTCGCGCAGATCAACCGCATCGGCAAGATCGGCCATCGCCTGGCCGAGAAGCGCGAAGCCCGGAAGGCCCGTGAGGCCGAGGGCGACCTCGTCGACGCCTGAGTACCCGATGCGGCGCAGCGACCTGGCGCCACCACCATGCTCCGCCTCTTCCGGAGGCCGTGCGCCGTTGGTGCGGATTACGCTTCGACCATGCCGTGGCTGGTGCACGAGGGCCGAGTGCTCTCCTCGTTGGAGATCGCCGAATCTCGGCGCGAACGGCGACTGGGCCTGCTCGGCCGCGACGGCATCGACGGCGCACTGCTGCTCCGTCCGGCCAGGTCGGTGCACACCATGAAGATGCGCTTCGCCATCGACGTCGCCCACCTCGACCGTGATCTTGTCGTGCTGTCGACCACCTCGATGTCGCCGGGCCGACTGGGCACGTGGTCGCCACGGGCGTCCGCCGTCATCGAGGCCGAAGCGGGGGCGTTCCGCCGGTGGGGCCTCGAGCGCGGCATGCAACTGGAGATACGCGAATGACCGGCGTCCTCACGCTGGTGTCGACACCGATCGGCAACCTCGGTGATCTGGCTCCCCGCGCCGTGGAAGCCTTCGAGGCGGCCGATCTGGTCTGCTGCGAGGACACGCGCCGCACTGGCTCGCTTCTGAAACAGATCGGCGTCCGGGTTGACCAGCTTCGTCGTCTCGACGACCACACCGAGTTCGAGTCGATCCCGGTGATCCTCGACCGGCTCCGTGCCGGGGAGCGGGTCGTGCTCGTCAGCGATGCCGGAACTCCGGGGATCAGCGACCCGGGCGAACGTCTCGTCGCCGCCGCAATCGAGGCGGGCGTCGAGATCACGACCGTGCCGGGGCCGGTTGCCGCGATCGCAGCGCTCGTCAGCAGCGGATTGCCGTCGGGCCGGTTCGTGTTCGAGGGCTTTCTCCCGCGCAAAGGCCAGGAGCGTTCGGCTCAGATCGCAGCGATCGCGACCGAGTCGCGCACGACGGTCTTCTACGAGTCGCCCAATCGGGTGGCGGCGACGCTCACCGCACTCGCCGAGACCTGCGGGCCCGAGCGTCGGGCTGTGGTTGCGCGCGAGCTCACCAAACTCCATGAGGAGCTGCGGCGTGGGACCCTCGCCGAGCTGGCTGTTTGGGCGTCGGCCGGCGTGAAGGGGGAGGTCGTGGTGGTGGTCGACGGCGTGGCGACCCCGGTCGAGCTCGACGACGCCGAACTTGTCGAGCGTCTGCGGACGCTGCTCGCCGAGGGTTCGTCGAAGCGCGATGCGGTCGACCGGGTCGTGGCGGCGACGGGCGCCCGTCGAGGCCGGGTCTACGACCTCTCGCTCACGATCTGAGCCCCGCCATCCGCAGACCTGTCACACCCTCTTCGTAGTGTCATGGCATGAACACCGTGCTTGTGATCTCACTTCTGGCCTCCTTTGTCGTCATCGCTGCGCTCGGCCTCGGTGCCGGCCTGTTCATTGCGCGCAACCGTGCCGAGGGTGAGTCAGCCTCGCTCGACGGTGTCGTCGAGCGGGTCGTAAGCGTCGCCGGCGAGAGTTTTGACAGCCGTTTGCAGACGGGCACGGCCGAGCTTGAGCACCGACGTCAGGCGATCGATGACCACCTCGAGGGTGTGGTGAAGTCCCTCGCCGAGAAGATCGACTCGGTCGACAAGCTCGTCGCCGAGCGAGTCGGTGGCATGTCCGAGACCGTCGGCGAGCGGGTCGGAGGTATGTCAAAGAGCCTTGGCCATCAGGTCCAGACGATGGGCAACGAGCTCACCCAGTTGCGCAACCTCGTCGGGCAGTTGCAAAAGGAGCGCGCCCAACAGCACGGCCAATTCGTCGAGTCGCTCGAAGCGGCGACCCGGCAACAGCAGGTCCTCGCCGAGACCACTCAGCACCTGCGCGAGGCGCTCGCCAGCCCCCAGGCCCGCGGCCAGTGGGGCGAGCGTATGGCCGAGGATGTCCTGCGCTCTGCCGGCATGCGCGAGGGCATCAACTACCGAAAACAGCGAGCGATCGAGGGTGGGACCCGCCCTGATTTCACCTTCCTGTTGCCCGACGACCAGCACCTGCATATGGATGTCAAGTTCCCGGTCGACAACTACCTGCGCTACCTCGAAGCACCGTCCGAGGCCGCGGCGGCTCCGCTTCGCGATCGTTTCCTGAAGGATGTGCGTGACCGGGTGAAAGAGCTCAACGGACGCGGATATGCCGCCACCGACTCCACGGTCGGCTACCTGCTGCTCTTCATCCCCAATGAGAGCGTCTACGGCTTCATCCACGAGAACGACGCGTCCTTACTCGACGACGCCCTCGCCAAGAAGGTTGTCCTGTGCTCGCCGACCACCCTCTTTGCGGTGCTTGGTGTCGTTCGGCAGGCCATGGACACCTTTGCCGTCGAGCGCCAGACGGGCGAGATCCTTGATGCGCTCGCCGGCTTCGGGGCGCAGTGGTCGAAATTTTCCGAGCAGGTCGACAAGGTCGAGAAACACCTCGGCACGTTGAACAACAGCTTCAACGACCTCGCTGGGCCGCGCCGCAACCAGTTGGAGCGCCAGCTTGGCAAGCTCGACGCGATCCGCTCCCGGTCGATCGACGACGAGGTGATCGAGTCCTCGGCGACTGACGCGCGTCCGTCGGGTGATGATGCCGTGGCGATCTTGCGGGAGGTGACCGACCGCAGCGCCTCGTAGGCACCGGTAGCCTCGGCGGGGTGAGCACCCCCGTTCTCGTCGCAGTCGCCTGGCCCTACGCATCTGGGTCGCGCCACCTCGGTCATCTCGCTGGCGCGTATCTGCCGGCTGATGTCTTTGCCCGCCATCAGCGAATGGTCGGCAACGAGGTGCTGATGGTGAGCGGATCCGACGTGCACGGCACGCCGATCACGGTCCGCGCCGACGCCGAGGGCGTGACCGCGCAAGACATCGTTGATCGCTACCACGGCGAGTTCGTGCGGCAGTGGGACGAGATCGGCCTGCAGTGGGATCTCTACACCACGACCGGAACCGCGCATCACGCCCGGGTCACCCAGGAGATGTTCCTGAAGCAGCTCGAGCAGGGTTTCATCGACAAGCGCACCTCCGAGCAGTTCTTTGATCCCGAAGCCAATCGCTTTCTCCCCGACCGCTACATCGAGGGCACCTGTCCGCACTGCGGCTACGACGAAGCCCGCGGCGATCAATGCGACAACTGCGGCCGCACCCTCGACGCCACCGACCTGATCAACCCGCGCTCGAAGATCTCCGGCGCCACCCCCGAACTCCGGCCCACCGAGCACTTCTACTTCCGGTACTCCGACTTCACGGAGCGCGTCGGCGCGTTCCTCGCCGACAAGCAGGGATGGCGCAACCACGTCCTCAACTTCGTGAAGAGTTGGATCAACGAGGAGGGGTTGCTCGACCGGGCGATCACGCGCGATCTCGACTGGGGAGTCGAGCTTCCAATCGACGACCTTGGTCCCGGCAAGCGCATCTATGTCTGGTACGACGCCGTTATCGGCTACCTGTCGGCCTCCCAAGAGTGGGCCCAGCGTCAGGGCGACGGCGAGCGATGGCGCCACTGGTGGTACAACCACGACAGCCGTCACGTCTACTTCATCGGCAAGGACAACATCCCGTTCCACTGTCTGTTCTGGCCTGCGCAGCTCATGGGGTACGACCCTGAGATCCACCTGCCCGACGACGTGCCCGCCAATCAGTACATCACCTTCAAGGGCGGCAAGGCCTCGGCGTCGCGTGGTGTCGGTCTCACCATCCAGGAGGGCCTCGACCTCTTCCAGGCCGACGGCCTCCGCTACGCCCTCGCCGCCAGCTTCCCCGAGCAGGCCGACACCGATATCTCGATCGAGGAGATCGCCCGACGGATCAACGAAGAGCTCGTGGCGACGTGGGGCAACCTCGTCAACCGTGTGCTGTCGATGGTCAACAAGAACTTCGGTGAGCAGCCGTCGGTTGAGGGCCGCACGGACGCCGACCACGCCGTGCTCGCCGCTGTCGACGAGCTGCTGATCACGGCCAACAGCCAGCTCGAGCGGGTCGAACTCAAGGCGGCGCTGCGCACGGCGATGGATGCCGCCCAGGCGGTCAACGCCTACCTCAACGCCACCGAGCCGTGGAAGGTCGCTAAGGAGGAGTCGCAGCGCGCCGGGGTCCTTCTCGGCACCGCCCTCGACGCCATCAACGGCGTACGCATCGGCTTCGCGCCGTTCCTGCCGTTCAGCACCGAGGCCCTGTCGGAGATTCTCGGCCCGATCGAGGGATGGAGCCGGGTTCCCGTCCCGACCGGCACGCCGATCGCCAAACCGACGCCGATCTTCACCAAGGTCGACGTCGAGGCCCTGCTCGCGGAGGACTGACCGGCGTGGCCTGGATCGATCAGCACTGTCACATCGACCCTGGTCCCGATGGCGTTGCCCAGGTCGCCGAGGCCAAGGCCGCCGGCGTGATGCGCATGGTGTCGGTTGGCTGCGACCTCGAGCAGTCCACCCAGATGGCCGCGATCGCTCTCGAGCACGAAGGTGTGTACGCCACCGCCGGAGTTCACCCCCACGAAGCGAGCGGCGGCATCGACGGCATCGCTGCGTTGCTCGACCTCCCGCAGGTCGTCGCCGTGGGGGAGGCGGGCCTCGACTATCACTACGACCACTCGCCGCGTGCCGAACAGCGTGACGCGTTCGCCGCCCAGATCCAGTTGGCGAACGAGCGTGATCTACCGCTGGTGATCCACTCGCGCAGCGCCTGGGACGAGACCTTCGAGATCCTCGATCGTGAGGGCGCGCCCCGTCGCACCGTGATGCACTGCTTCACCGGCGGCCCCGACGAGGCACGTGAGAGTCTCGCTCGCGGCGCCATCGTCTCATTTGCCGGGATCATCACCTTCCCGAGCGGACAAGACCTCCGCGACGCTGCTGCCGTCATCCCGATCGACCGCTTGCTGGTCGAGACCGACTCGCCCTACCTGGCACCGGTCCCCAACCGGGGCAAGCGGAACCAGCCCGCATGGGTCGTCCATGTCGGCGAGGCCGTGGCCGCGGCCAAGGGCATCACTGTCGCCGAGGTCGAAGCCGCTACCTGGGCAACCGCCGCCGCCTTCTACGACCTCGACATCGTTGATGCGGCGAAGGCCGCCATCTGACGGCGCCTGCCGACCGACATCGCATTCGGGTTTCGGCGCACCTAGCGTTTTCTTCATGGCCCAGGTCAGTCCCGAATGCAGTCGGGTTGTCGCCGCCACGATTGGCGGTCGTGATGGCGTCGCTCTCTGGCCGCATCCCGGAGCGTTTCTGTCGTGACCCACAGCGGTGCTGACCTGCGAGCGTTGCTCGATCGTCACGGCCTCGAAGCGCGTCGTTCGCTCGGCCAGAACTTCGTCGTCGACCCCAACACGGTGCGCCGGATCGCCACGCTGGCTGAGGTCGCTCCCGGCGACCCGATCGTCGAGATTGGCCCGGGCCTCGGCTCGTTGACCCTCGCCTTGCTGGAACACGACGCATCGGTCATCGCCGTGGAGATGGATACCGAACTGGTGCCGATCCTTCGTGAGGTCGTCGCCGGACGCGACGTCACGATCATCGAGGGCGATGCCCAACAGGTCGACTGGGATGCCGTGCTGGCGGCGCACCCGGCGTGGAAATTGGTCGCCAACCTTCCCTACAACGTCGCCACGCCGCTGATCCTCGACCTGCTCCGTGACGTCCCTGCCATCACCGAGATGCTCGTGATGGTGCAACTCGAGGTTGCTGAGCGTCTCGCCGCCACCGCACCTGACCCGGCAATCGGGATCCCGTCGGTGCTTGTCGCCTACCACGGGCGAGCCGAGGTGGTTGGACGGGTCCCGCCGACGGTCTTTCACCCCAAGCCGCGCGTCGACAGCGCGCTCGTCCGGATCGTGCGTCACGAGCATCCACCGGTCGACACGTCGCTCGATCGGCTCGAGCCCCTTGTCCGGGCCGCCTACAACCAGCGCCGCAAGATGATTCGCAAGTCGCTCCGTGGTCTGCGGACGGTCGAACAGATCGAAGCCGCCGGGGTCGACCCGCTCGCGAGGCCCGAGACGCTCGACCTTGCCGCGTGGGGCAGGCTGGCCGACGCCTGACTCAGGTGCGAGATTCAGCCCAGCGTTCAGCCATCAAGGCGAACAGTTCGGCCATCGGTGTCGCCTCGCTTCGACCTTCGAACTCCCGGTAACAGGTGTCGAGGAGTGTCACGATGCGTTCCGGCTCGCCCCAGTCGGCCCACCGGTCGAGCGAAACATCGGCCGCTGCGGTCGCGAGATCCATCTCTGCGTCGAAACAGCGTCGCGCCTCGGCATGGCAGTGCTCGTAGTACGCCCGGATCTCTCGCACGCCAGCGAGGTCGGTGATCGGCCCGTGCCCCGGCACGATCGTGTCCGGCTGCCACGCCTCGATGCGGTCGAGCGCCCCGAGAAGGTCGGGGATCGTGCCCGCCCACAGGATCGGATGCCCCTCCACGAAGAGAATGTCGCCGGTGAACACCGTGGCGCGGTCGGCGACGTGGATCAGTACGTCGCCACCGGTGTGCGCCGGGCCGACCTCGACGAGGTCGACGACGGTGTCACCGACGATTCGAGTCGTCGCGCCGCTGAACGTCGACGTCGGTTCGGGTCGATTCACGCCGCCGAAGTCAAAGCGCCCGAAGCAGTGCTGGAAGAACTCGCCGACGATGCCCATGGTCGGTGCCGCCTCCAACAGCCCCACCATCATCGCCGGGTTCTCCCGGGTCATTTCCTCGGCGGCGATCACCGACGTGAGGATCTCCGCTCCATGCAGCAGTTCGTTGCCATTGCAGTGGTCACCGTTGCTGTGGGTGTTGACCAACGTCGTGATCGAGACGCCGGGAAGCGCCGCCTCGAATCCGTCGAGCATCGCCTGCGTCAGCGGCACGTCGTAGAGCGTGTCGATCAACAACGCTTCGTCGCCGTCGACGATCAGGCCGGCGTTCGACCACCCCCAACCACCGTCGGGTTGCAGCCACGCGTAGCTGCCCTGGCCGACATCACAGAGGCCGGCAACGTACGGGTGCGTCCCGAGTCCCATCCGGCGACCGTAGTCTGCGCTGGTGGACACGCCATCGACTGATGCCGGCGTTGCGCCGGAGACGCTCCTCGCCCCTGCCAAGCTGACCCTCTCGCTGCGCATCACCGGCCGGCGCGACGATGGCTATCACCTGATCGATGCCGAGATGGTGTCGCTTGATTTCCACGACCGACTCGAGATTTCGCCCGGCGATTCGCTCACGGTTGTGGGACCTCACGGCACCGAGACGGTCGGGCCCGACGATGACAACCTGGTTCGTCGGGCGCTCGCCCTTGCCGGGCGCACTGCGTCGGTCACCCTCCACAAGCAGATTCCGGCCGGCGCCGGTCTCGGTGGGGGATCGGCTGACGCAGCTGCGGTGCTGCGTTGGGCAGGCTTCACGGACCTCCGCGCCGCAGCGGCGCTCGGCGCTGACATCGCTTACTGCCTCGTCGGTGGCCGAGCCCGCGTCACCGGCATCGGGGAAATCGTCGACCCGTTGCCCCATGACCAACGGACATTCACGATCGTCACGCCGCCCATCTTTTGTTCCACCCCCGCCGTCTACCGAGCGTGGGACGAGATGGGTGGACCCGCCGGCGACAACGGCAACGATCTCGAACCGGCGGCGCTTGTCGTCGCTCCCGAACTCGTGCGCTGGCGCGACGAAGTCGCCGACCAGACGGATCGGCGACCTCAGCTTGCGGGGAGTGGCAGCACCTGGTTCGTCGAGGGGACATTCCCCGACGTCGGACGCGTGGTCACGACGGTGCCGGCGTACGAGCGGAAGCGCAGGGGCGACTGAGCGCCCCGAGCGTCACTTCCGCTGGTGGCGCGTCCTCCGGAGCATCTTCTTGTGCTTCTTCTTGCGCATGCGCTTGCGGCGCTTCTTGATGAGTGAACCCACGGGAAGCGACGCTACCGCCACGGCGCCGGTGTCCCACCCTCTCATTGATCAGGGCGCGACGGCGATCGCGGCCGCTAGGTTGAGCCGCGCCGTGGCCCGTAGTTCAACTGGTTAGAACGTCGGACTTTGACTCCGGATGTTGCAGGTTCGAGTCCTGCCGGGCCAGCTCATCGTGCTCGCCGCCTCGCGGCGAAACCTGAGCCGATTTCGCGCAGTGCCGACCGGGTCACCGAATCACCGCGCGAGGTAGGGTGCCCCCGGGACTGAACCACCGGGGGCACGGGATGCAACTCCTGAATCACAAGAAGCTGCACATTGTCGCGGGGCGAGCCACCGCAGACCTCGTCGCCGACATCTGTCGAGAACTCGACGTCGCACAGGGCACGCCGAATATCGCCGAGTTCGCGAACGGCGAGATCCACGTCAAATACGGCGAGTCGATCCGTGGCTCCGACGTGTTCATCGTGCAGACCCACACCGCATGGGACGGTCGCTCCATCAACGACTCGATCATGGAGCACCTGATCATGGTCGACGCCGCCAAGCGGGCGTCGGCCAAACGCATCACCGCCGTTGCGCCCTTCTACGGCTATAGCCGCCAGGACCGCAAGGCGTCGGGCCGTGAGCCGATCACCGCCCGACTCATCGCCGATCTCTTCCGTGCCGCCGGCGCCGATCGGCTCATCTCGGTTGACCTCCACAGCGGCCAGATTCAGGGCTTCTTCGACGGCCCGGTCGACCACCTCACCGCCATGCCGGTACTGATCGACTACCTCGCCGGTCTCAACGAGGACGACATGGTGATCGTGTCCCCAGACGCCGGGCGTATGAAGGTCGCCGAGCGCTACACCAATCTGCTCGACGCCGACCTCGCGTACGTGCACAAGCGCCGCTCCACTGAAGAAAAGAACGCCGTTGAGGCCAAAGAGATCATCGGCGAGGTCGCCGGTCGCTGCTGTGTTCTGATCGACGACATGATCGACACGGGCGGCACGATCTGTGCCGCTGCCGAACTTCTGCACCAGTACGACGCCAAGCGCATCATCATCGCCACAACGCACGGTGTGTTCTCGGGGCCGGCCATCGACCGAATAAAGAACGCTCCGGTCGAGACCGTGCTGGTCACCGACACCCTCCCGCTGCCGAGCGAGACGCACGCCGACAACATCACCGTGCTGTCGGTTGCACCGATCATTGCCCAGGCCATCTCTGCGGTCTTCGAAGACACCTCGGTCAGCGAGATCTTCCAGGGCAACCACCTCGCCTAGTCCGCGCTGGCCACCGTCAGGGCCCTATCAGGCGTGGTGGGTGCGGAATTCGGCAGTTCGTGCGGTGCGCGCCGGTGGTTCTGCGTAGCTGGCCCGGTACCATGATTCGCCGGCCCACCTGGGCTGTTGTTCGATTTTCACGTGCCCACTCCGGAGCCGAATTCTCATGTCTGACCTGCTACTGAGCGCCGAGACCGGGCGCATGGAAGGCACTCGCCCGTCGCGTCGCCTGCGTCGTGAAGGCAAGATTCCTGCTGTCGTTTACGGCCTCGATGCCGACCCGATCGCGGTATCGGTCGCCTGGCCCGAGTTGCGTCGCTGCCTCACCACTGACGCGGGTATCAACGCCCTCATCACACTCGACATCGATGGCGCCAACCACTTGTCGGTCGTCAAGGACATCCAGCGCCACCCAACTCGCCGCGATGTTCTCCATGTCGATTTCCTTCGGGTCACCGAGGATCAGCAGATCGAGGTCAACGTTCCGGTCGTCTTGGAGGGTGAGGCCCGTTTGGTCACCCAGTTCGACGGCATGGTCGATCAGACGATGTACGAGATGGCCATCTTGGTGAAGCCAACGGCGGTTCCCCAGGAGATCGTCATCGACATTTCCGATCTCGAGCTCGGCGCCACCGTCAAGGTCGCCGACGTCGTCCTCCCCGAGGGTGCCGAGTCGGCCATGGATCCTGACGAAACCGTCGCGATCGCACTCATCACCCGCTCCACCCGTGAGGCCATTCGCCGTGCCGAGCAGGGCGAAGCCGCTGAGGCTGAAGGGGCTGAAGGCGCTGAAGGGGCCGACGAGGGCGAGAGCGGCGACGAGGGCGAGAGCGGCGACGAGGGCTGACGCCCGTCCGGCCTGACTCATGGTGGTCCGGCGTCGCACTCACGACCGCACCGGAACGCCCGCTGACCTCTTGGTGGTCGGCCTCGGCAATCCCGGCGACGACTACGCACAGACGCGCCACAACGTTGGCTTCTGGGTTGTCGACGAACTGGCTCGCCGCCACGGCGGGCGGCTTCGGCGTGGCAAACGGGAGCATGCCGAGAGCGATGTTCTGCGCATCGGCGACAAGCTCGTCGTGGTCGCGCGGCCGACCACGTTCTACAACGAGGCCGGCCGAGCGGTCGGCGCGCTCGTCAAGCGGCACGGCATCAACGAGTTCAGCCGACTGGTGATGGTCCACGACGAACTCGACCTTGAGGTCGGGCGAATGAAGCTGAAGCTCGGTGGTGGGCTCGCCGGGAACAACGGTCTCAAGTCGGTCCGGGCACACCTTCGGACCGACGAGTTTTCCCGACTCCGCATCGGCATTGGGAAGCCCGAACACGGCACGATGGCCGGGCGTGACTATGTTCTGAAGCGACCATCGCGGGCCGACCGTCCCGTGCTGGAGGAGATCGTGGCCGACGCCGCCGATGCCATCGAGTTTCTCGCCGTCAGTGATATCGAGGCGGCGATGAACCGCTACAACCGCTGACCCACCCCCAATCCGCGAGAAGCTGCCCCTGTGAGTTCTCCTCGTTCCGTGCCTCCGCTCGGCGACCTACTCGACCAACTCAGCGAAGAACCCTCGATCGAGGCCACCCTCGGCCGGCGCGAACCGGTGATCGCCGTCGCCGACCCTGGCCGGGCCTTCGTGATCGCTGGCCTTGTTGCCGCGTCGGATCGTCGCCCCGTGCTGGTCGGAACCCCAACGCAGGCCGAAGCCGAGCGTCTCGCCGCTGATACTGCCGCGATCCTGGGCGACGACAAGGTGCTGCTCTTTCCCGCCTGGGAGACGTTGCCGTTCGAGCGCGTCAGCCCGGGGGTCGACACGATGGGCCAGCGCCTGGCCGTGCTCCACCGGCTCACATCCGACCGTCCTCCGTCGCTCGTCGTGGCATCGGCTCGAGCGCTGATCCAGCGAATCGACCCGCATGCCGCCATCGACCCGATCGAGGTGCGCCCTGGTGATCAGGTCGACCCGGTCGAGCTCGTCGAACAGCTCGTCATGCTCGGCTACCGCCGGGAGGGACAGGTCGAACATCGCGGTGAGGTTGCGGTGCGCGGCTCGATCGTCGACGTCTATCCGAGCACCGCCGATGCACCCGTGCGCATCGACCTGTGGGGGGACGAGGTCGAGCGGCTCACCGAATTCGCTGTGGCCGACCAGCGCTCCACCGAACCGGTCGAGTCGGCGCGCATCTATCCGTGCCGCGAGTTCCGGCCAACCGAAGCACGACAGGCGCGGGCGGCCGAACTGGTTGCAGAGGAGCCGTGGGGCCGCGAACAGTGGGACCGCTTCGCCGACGGCACCCTCTTCGACGGCATGGAGTCGTGGCTGCCGTGGCTGGTCGAGGGCGAACACCTCATCACCGATCTGGTCGGTGCCGACGGGCTGGTGGCGTTCGTCGAGCCTCGCCGGGTGCGCGACCGGGCGGCGGAGATCCTTGCCGAAGAGGCCGATCTTGCGTCGACCCTCGCCCTCACGTGGGATGTCGCGGCTGACGATGTGCACCGACTGCATCTCGACTTCGATCGTCTCATGACCCAGACCGAGGCGGCGTCGTGGTCGATTCTGGCGACGCCCGACAAGCCGACGACACCGGTCGTGGCGGCGTCGGGTTGGGAGCCGGTCGTGGGTGATCTGTCGCCCACGATCAGCCAGATCCGAAGCCTGCTCGACGACGGCTACCGGGTCGTGGTGGCCGCCGATGGTGAGGCCAGTGCCAACCGACTCGGCGCGCTGATGGCCGAGCACGACGTCGTGCTCGACATTCGATCCGGACCGACCAGGGGAGGGGAGGCTCGGCCCGCCGGCGAGGTGATTGTCGCCCCGATTGAACGCGGCGTGGTCCTCGCCGACATCAAACTCGCCGTGATCGCCGAATCCGATGTGACTGGTCGTCGCCGCACGCACCGGCAGGCCCGGCGCCGCAGGCGTGATACCCAGCGGTTTTTCGAGGATCTGCGAGAAGGCAGCTTTGTCGTCCATCACCAGCACGGCGTCGCCCGGTTCGGGGGCATGGTCACCCGTGCGATCGGTGGCAACGAGCGGGACTATCTCCTGCTCGAGTACCGCGGCGGCGACAAGCTCTATGTGCCGTCGGACCAGATCGAGTCGGTGCGGCATTACACCGGAGGCGATACGCCGAGCCTGTCGAAGATGGGCGGCTCCGACTGGAGTCAGACCAAGGCCAAGGTTCGATCGGCGGTGCAGGAGATCGCCCAAGAACTTGTTGTGCTGTACCAGAAGCGCGTCACGAGCAGCGGCCACGCCTTCGCCCCCGATACGCCGTGGCAGGGCGAGTTCGAGGCGTCGTTCCCGTTCCAAGAAACCACCGACCAGCTCAACGCGATCATCGACGTGAAGAACGACATGGAGCTCGAGTCGCCCATGGATCGCCTCGTCGTCGGCGACGTCGGCTTCGGGAAGACCGAGATCGGCATGCGGGCTGCGTTCAAGGCCATCCAGGACGGCAAACAGGTCGCCGTACTCGTGCCGACGACCCTGCTCGCCCAACAGCACCTCACGACGTTTGCCGAGCGGATGGCGCCCTACCCGATCCGCATTGAGGTGCTCAGCCGGTTCCTCACCGCCAAGCAGGCCAAAGCCGTCATCGATGGCCTCAAGGACGGTGAGGTCGACCTGGTTGTCGGCACGCATCGGCTGCTGGGCGAGGGCGTCGAGTTCAAGAACCTCGGGTTGTTGATCGTTGATGAGGAGCAGCGCTTCGGCGTCAGCCACAAGGAGCAGATCAAGGAACTCCGCCACGACATCGACGTGCTCACGCTCACCGCAACACCGATCCCGCGCACGATGGAGATGTCGCTCACCGGCATCCGCGACATGTCGTTGCTCAATACGCCGCCGGCGGACCGCCAGCCGATCCTCACCTATGTCGGGGAGTATGAGGAACGAGCGGTTGCCGAGGCGATCCGTCGCGAGCTGCTCCGTGAAGGGCAGGTCTTCTTCGTGCACAACCGCGTGCGCGACATCGAACACGTCGCCGAACGGCTCCGGAACCTCGTCCCCGAGGCGAGGGTGGCGATCGCTCACGGGCAGATGGACGAAGGCACGCTCGAACGGGTCGTGGTCGACTTCTGGGAGGGCAACTACGACGTCCTCGTCTGCACGACCATCATCGAGTCGGGCATCGACATGCCGACCGTGAACACCTTGATCGCCGATCGGGCTGATCTGCTCGGGCTCGGACAGCTCCACCAGCTCCGCGGTCGCGTCGGTCGAGCCGGTCAGCGGGCCTACGCCTATCTCTTCCATCCGGTCGATCAGGTGTTGTCCGAGGAGGCCTACGAGCGACTCAAGACGATCGGCGAGGCCACCGAACTCGGGTCAGGTTTCCGCATCGCGATGCGCGACCTCGAGATTCGCGGCGCCGGCAATCTGCTCGGCACCGGCCAGTCGGGGCACATCGCCGCCGTCGGCTACGACCTGTATTGCCAGATGGTCACCGAAGCGGTCGGTGAACTCAAGGGTGAGCGGCCCCCGGAGCCCGTCGAGATTGCGATTGAGGTCCCCGGCAACGCCCACCTGCCCGATGACTATGTCCTCAAGGAGACGAACCGGCTCGAGGCCTATCGGCGGCTTGCGTCGATCGAATCCCTTGAGGCGCTTGCCGACGTTCGGGCGGAATGGCTCGATCGCTTCGGCCCGATCCCCGAATCGGCCGAGGCGCTGCTGCAGGTGGGGCGCCTTCGGGTCGAGTGTGTCCGCACCGGGGTTCGTGAAATCACGGTGACGAAGGGCCCCGGCTTCGGCGGCCCCGATTTCGTCGCCCGGCTGTCGCCTGTTCATCTGCCCGACAGCAAGCAGGTGCGCATGGAGCGGCTCTATTCGGGCAAGGGTTCGGGCAACCAGGCCCTGTTCAAAGAAGCGATCGGGGAACTTCAGTTGCCGCTGCGGAGGCGAGACGGTGGCGTCGTCGATCAGTTGGCCGAGATCATGGGCGACCTGATCCCCGACAGTCCCGAACCCGCCGCTAGCCTTCCGTCTTCGTGAGCAACGAATCGCAGGTCGAAACCGAAGCCGATGCCCCGCAAGGTCGCCCGAGTCCGAGGGCGGCGCTGTTCGCAGGCCCGTTCGGCGTTGTCGCTGCCGTGATCGCCCTTGGCGTCATCATCGGCGCGGCAGTGTTCTTCGCCGTGGGTTCCGACGATACGGAGCGTGCAGCTTTTGAGCCGCGCTCGTTCGAGGACCGGGCCTCGTCCCAGGACGCGATCGCCGAATGGCGTTTGCTCATCGACAGCGGGGCAATCGCCGCTGCCCTCGACGGCACCGAGCTGAGCTGGTCCGAGCTTGAGGGCATGCTCGAACGGCTTCCGGCTGGTTCGCCCGTGTACACCGGCGTCCCCAACCTCGAGACCACTCGCCAGGTCGTTCGTCAGTGGATGATCACCCTTGCACTCGAGGATGAACTTGGGGCCCGCGGCATCCAATCCGTTGCCGCTGATCGCCAAACGGCGCTCGACGAGACCTTGCTGGGAGATCCGACGTTCGACGAGACCACGCCCTACGGCGTGTTGGCGCTCGACACGCGGACGCTTACGACCACGCTCGGCCGAGCGGTCGACGAACTGGCGCTGGCGGCCGAGCTTGAGCATCCCGAGTACCTATGTTCGAGCCACATCCTCGTCGAGACGGCAGCGGAGGCCGAAGAGATCGTCGCCCTTCTCGACGAGGGTGCCGACTTCGCAACCCTCGCTATCGAGCGCAGCGGCGATGGTTCTGCGGCGATCGGTGGCGATCTCGGCTGTGGTCCGACCATCGGCTACGTCTCTGAGTTCAGCGACGGTGCTCGCGAGGCGGGGAGCGGCAACATCTCGTCACCAGTGCGGTCTCAGTTCGGCTGGCATGTCATCTCGGTTCGCACGATCGGTGAGCTCACCACGGAGAACCACCCGGAGATGACCGAGGCCCAGGTCCAGCAGGCGCTCGGCAGTTTCGAACCGCTGGCTCGTGACCGCATCGCCAACGACCTCGGCACCGAGATCGTCGACGCAGCGTGGGAGCGAGTCGCTGCTGGGCACACGCTTGACGAGCGACTCGGTGTGTGGGATTCCAGCGTGCGCTTCATCGCCCCACCCGGCGCGATCAGCGACTGAGTCCGGTCATGGCGGGTCGACTCACCATCGTGGGGCTCGGCCCGGCCGGACCGGAGCTGATCACCCCGCAGGTCACGGAGCGGCTGGCCGCGGCTGCGACGGTACGGCTCCGTACGGCCCGCCATCCTGCGGCCGCTGTCATCGACGCGCCGTCGTATGACCACGTCTACGAGGCCGCCGATCGGTTCGCCGACGTCTACGAGGAGATCGCACGCGACCTCCTTGCGCTCACTGCGGTTGACGACGTCGTCTATGCCGTACCTGGTTCGCCGCTCGTACTCGAACGAACGGTGGAGCTGGTGCGGGAGGCGGCGACCGACATGGATCTCGAGCTGGAGATCCTTCCGGCGGTGTCCTTTCTCGACACCGCGTGGAGCCGCCTGCAGCTCGATCCGATCGAGGCCGGAGTCCGACTGATCGACGGCCACGTGTTCGTGACGGCTGCCGCCGGGCAGACCGGCCCGCTCCTCGTCGCCCACGCCCACGCCAACCATGTGCTTTCCGATATCAAGCTCGCCTTCGAGGAGCCGCCGGCCACGGCGATCATCTTGCATCGGCTTGGATTGCCCGACGAGCGCATCGTCGAGGTCGCCTGGGCTGATCTCGACCGCGAACTCGAGGCCGATCATCTCACCTCGCTGTACCTCCCGGAGGTGGGCGAGCCCGTCGCCCACGAGTTTGCTCGCTTCGACGAGTTGGTGCGGACCCTGCGTGACGAGTGTCCGTGGGACCGCACGCAGACCCACGCCAGCCTTCGGCGTCACCTGCTCGAGGAGACCCACGAAGTGTTGGAGGTGCTCGACGCTCGGGCGGCGCTCGCCGACACCGAGCCTGCCCCCGACCTGGATGACCATCTCGCCGAGGAGCTCGGCGATCTGCTCTACCAGATCTACTTCCACGCCCGGTTGGCCTCGGAGCGGGGATCGTTCACCGTCGCCGACGTTGCTCGAGGCGTGCACGACAAGCTGGTCACCCGGCACCCGCATGTCTTCGGCGACGTCGATGCCGATGACGCGGAGACCGTCGTGTCGACGTGGGAGGAGATCAAGGCGCAGGAGAAGCATCGTGACTCCGCCCTCGATGGCATCCCTCCGTCCCTGCCGGGGCTGGCGCTTGCGGCCAAGATCCAGAAGAAGGCGGCGTCGGCGGGCTTCGACTGGGATGGCGGGGTCGAGGTCGCCTACGCCGATGTCGAAGCAGAACTTGCCGAGGTGCGAGAGGATCCGAACGAACACGAAGTCGGTGATCTCCTTTTTGCCGGGGTGCAGGTGGCTCGCAGGCTTGACGTTGACCCCGAGGCTGCGCTTCGAGGTGCTGCGCATCGGTTCGCTTCGCGGTTCCGTCGGGTCGAGGTCCTTGCCGGTAGCCCCGAGGCGCTGGCTGCCGCTGACGAAAATCAGCTCGCTGCATGGTGGGTGGTGGCCAAGTCGGCTGAATCCCTGGCAGACTGACGGCTCCGGGGCGGCGGAGAACCCCAGGGATCGCGCGCTTCGCGCGAATTCCCTCACCGTTCGCGCGAAGCCCACTAGCCTTGCGCCCGATTCCGCCATTTCGCGCACTGCGAGGTCGTCCCGTCATGAGCATCATTGAGCACGTCCACGGTCGTGAGGTCTTTGACTCGCGCGGCAATCCCACCGTCGAGGTGGAGATTGGCCTCGATTCCGGTGCCATCGGTCGGGCGATCGTGCCCTCTGGCGCCTCAACCGGCGCCTTCGAAGCGGTCGAGTTGCGCGATGGGGGCGATCGACTCAACGGCAAGGGTGTGCTGACTGCCGTTGGCTTCGTCAACGGCGAACTCGCCGATACGGTCATCGGTCTTGACGCCATCGACCAGCGGCTTGTCGACGCCGAACTGATCTCTACCGACGGCACCGACAACAAAGGCCGGGTCGGAGCGAACGCCATTCTCGGTATCAGCCTCGCCACGGCCCAGGCCGCCGCCAACGAACTCGAGATCCCGTTGTGGCGCCATATCGGTGGATCCAACGCCCACGTGCTGCCCGTTCCGATGATGAACGTGCTCAACGGCGGCGAGCATGCCGACAACGCAGTCGACTACCAGGAGTTCATGTTCATGCCGGTGGGCGCGGCGTCGTTCACCGAAGCCCTGGTGTGGGGTGTCGAGGCGTACCACGTGCTCAAGAAGGTGCTCGGCGACAAGGGTCTCTCGACCGGCATCGGCGACGAGGGCGGCTTCGCCCCCGACCTCGCCAGCAACGAGGAGGCAATCCAGTTGCTCGTCCAGGCGATCGAGATGTCGGGTCGAACCCCCGGTGACGACATCGCCATCGCGATGGATGTCGCCTCGACCGAGTTCTACGACACCGACACCGGCCTCTACACCCTTGCCGCCGAGGGCCGCAGCCTCGATTCGGCGTCGATGGCCGGCGAACTTGCGTCGCTGTGCGAGCGGTACCCGATCGTCTCGGTCGAGGACGGCATGGCCGAAGAGGATTGGGATGGCTGGAAGGCCCTCAACGAGGGTGTCGGCGATCGCGTACAGCTCGTCGGTGACGACCTCTTCGTCACGAACACCGAGCGCCTCAGTCGCGGGATCGAGGGCGGCTACGCCAACTCGATCCTGATCAAGGTCAACCAGATCGGTTCGCTCACAGAGACCCTCGACGCTGTCGACATGGCCACCCGCAACGGCTGGACCTCGGTGATGTCACATCGCTCCGGCGAGACCGAGGACACGTTCATCGCCGATCTCGCCGTCGCCACCAATTGCGGCCAGATCAAGACCGGCGCCCCGGCTCGCTCCGACCGTGTCGCCAAGTACAACCAGCTGCTGCGCATCGAGGAACAGCTCGGTGAGTCCGCGGCCTTCCGAGGAACGAACGCCCTCGCCGGCGGCTGAGCATGGCTCCGTCCCGCTCGCGCGCCACGGCCGGATCACCGGCACGCCGCCCCGCTGGGGGACGGCCCGCGCGCGGGCCGCAACCCGTCCGCAAACCAGCGGCTAAGCCGGCTGGAGACGGACCCCGGTTCCGATCGGGAATGGCGGTTCGCAGCGCACTCGTCGCCGCCACCCTTGCAGCGGGTGCTGCACTCGCGTACATGCCGGTCACCGACTACTTCGAACTGCGCGGCGAGCTGACCGAGCTCGAGGGCGAGGGCACCGAGCTGCATCAACAGCTCAGCGACGCTGAGTTCCAGAAGCAGAAGGCGGAGAGCGAGATCGAGCTGCGAGCCCGCTGCTATGCGAACTATGTCTGGCCCGGCACGGAGAGCTACGCCATCCCGGGTTCCGGCACGGGTTGTGTCTCGGCTCGCTGAGTCGGCCACGATGATCCGATGAGTTCTTCTTCGGCGGCCCACGTCGTCGCCCATGGCCTGGTTCGACGGTTTGGCGATCTCACTGCCGTCGACGGCATCGACCTCGACGTGGGGGAGGGCGAGATCTTCGGCTTTCTCGGCCCGAACGGCGCCGGCAAGTCGACCACGGTCCGGATGCTCGTGACCCTGCTGAAGCCGTCGGCGGGATCAGCCTCGGTTGCGGGTTTCGACGTCGCTTCCCAGCCGAACGAGGTTCGTCGCCGGATCGGGGTCGCTCTCCAGGACGCTGCGATCGATCCACTGATGACCGGCAACGAGTCGCTACGGCTTCAGGCGGTCATGCAGGGCCTCGGCGGTAGGCCAGGGCAGCAGCGGGCGGGTGAACTCCTCGAACGGGTCGGTCTCACCGAAGCCGGCGATCGGCGGGTCGGTACCTACTCCGGAGGTATGCGTCGACGTCTTGATCTCGCCCTCGCGCTGATCCACAAGCCATCGGTGTTGTTCCTCGATGAGCCGACGACCGGACTCGACCCCACGAGTCGTCAGGCCGTGTGGGAGGAGGTCCGGTCGCTCAACGACGAAGGCACCACGGTCTTTCTCACCACCCAGTACCTCGAGGAAGCCGATCAGCTCGCCGGTCGTATCGCGATCATCGACGGTGGCACGATCGTCCGAGAAGGTGACCCCGCCGCACTCAAGGAGGCTGTCGGCGATCCGACCTTGCGCCTCGAGGTCGCCGATCCAGCCCGTCAGGAGGAGGCGCGGGGCATCCTTGCCGGATTCGGCGGCGAGCGCCCCGCCCGGGCCGGACGGATCGCCATCGGTCTGCGGGGCGGTACCGGCAGCCTCGCCTCCGTGATCCGAGCGCTCGACGAGGCGGGCATCACCGTCGGCCATGTCGAGGTCGACTCGCCCAGTCTCGACGATGTCTTCGCCGACGCCACCGGGCGCCGTCTCGAGGGCGCCGGTTCGTGACCGCGGCGGTCACCACGGAGCGGTCCCGTTGGCGGATCGCGGCGGAGCAGTCGCTCGCCCTCGCCGTCCGGTCGGTGCGCAACACGGCGCGCGACCCCGGTGCCTGGGTGCCTCCCATGATCTTTCCGCTCGTGCTCGCGGCGATCTATGGCGCCCAGTTCAGCCGAGCCACCGAGTTGCCCGGTTTCCCGGAGGTCGACTCGTTCCTGCAGTTCATTCTTCCTGCATCGATCCTTCAGGGCGTGTCGTTCAATGCCGGTGATGCGGGTACGGGCATGGCGACCGATATCCAGAACGGTTTCTTCGACCGCTTGATGAGTTCGCCGACAAGTCGCCTCGCCGTCTTCATCGGCCGTCTCGCCGGGGCGATCGTGTTCTCCGCGATTCTCGCCACCGTCCTGGTACTGATCTTCACGGTGTTCGGCGCACCGGTGCAGGGCGGTGTGGTCGCCGCCCTTGCATTGATCGTCATCGCAGCCTTTCTGGCGGTCGCAATCGGCGGGTTCAGTCTCGCTGTCGCGATCCGAACGGGTTCGAGTGAGGCGACCCAGGCGATGTTTCCCCTGACCTTCGTGATCATCTTCGTGTCGTCCGCGTTCTTCCCGACCGGACTCATGACCGGTTGGTATCAGGAGGTCGCCGAGGTCAACCCCTTCACCCTGATCGTCAATCCGGCCCGCCAGATCGCGCTCAGCGGATTCGACTGGGGCGACTTCGGTCAGGCGATGTTCTGGATCGCCGCCGTCTCTTTCGTGTCGCTCGGTCTGTCGTACCGGGCCTACCTGACCAGGCTTCGACGCTCGTGACGGTCACCGACCTTCACTCCGGGCATGGTCGGGCGGGTGGCTTCGTGCCGTCGGCGCCGCTGCTCACCGCCCTGATCCGACGAGCGGTGACCAGGATGATCCGTCTCCCGGCGGTGCTCGCGCCGACGGTGATCATGCCGGCGTTCTTCATCACCGCCTTCACCGGCAGTTTCGACGGCATCTCGCGCGTCGAGGGCTACCCGACTGACAACATCGTCAACTGGGTCGCGGCGTTCGCGATCCTGCAGTCGTGTGCCTTCGCCGGTATCGGTGCTGCGTCGGCGATGGCCACCGACCTCGACACCCGTTTTATCGATCGGCTCCTGGTGTCGCCGATGCGGCGCGGGCTCGTGCTGCTGGCACCGCTCGGTCAGGCGGCCGTCCGGGCCCTGATCCCGACGACCATCATCCTGCTCATCTGTGTGCTCAAGGACGCGTCGATGCCGGCCGGCATCCTCGGGGTGGCGATGGTCTACATCGGCGGCATGTCGATGGCGGTCGTCATGGGTCTACTGG
>Ga0181574_10000525_pt1 | contig 35400 bp, 19 predicted proteins | sample 101ome_24_FD_145600 | JGI IMG/M metagenome (GOLD analysis project Ga0181574, IMG submission 145600) | Coastal salt marsh microbial communities from the Groves Creek Marsh, Skidaway Island, Georgia - 101410AT metaG (spades assembly) | ecosystem: Environmental > Aquatic > Marine > Intertidal zone... | reverse complement strand
GACGGCGGAGGCCTGGGAGCGCGAGCCGCCGCCGCCGTGGGCCGGCCCCGCCCCGCCGGGGCCCACGCCCGCGGCCCCCCCGCCCCCGCTCCGGGGCCCGCCGTCGCCGTCCCCGCCGCCCCCCTCGGCCGCCGCCGCCAGGGGCCCCCGGCCCACCGTCGCCAGCTCGGCGTCCGTCGGCGGGTTCCGCTGCAGGCCGCACCCGAAGGCCTTGGCGTCGACCGCGTCGGGCGCCGCACCGCGCGCGATTCTCTCGGCCGAGAACCGACGCGACCAGTGCGCCATCATGTCCTTGACGAACCCCGCCATGCCTGCGCCGACGGCGAACCGGGCGAGCCGCTCCGGGATGCGGAAGTCCTCGTGGTGAAGCAGCACAGTCTCGCAGGCCCTCTTTTTCCCCGCGGGGTCGAAGGGCGACGGCACCTCGCGGCACCGCCAGCAGCTGTAGTAGGTCTCGCACCGGAGCACCTTCTTGGAGGGCAGCGCCCGCGGGTGCAGGACGGACTTTGTGATGCCGTACAGCACGGGCGTCCCGTCCGCCGGGTCCGCGTGGCGAAAGAGGCGGCGAGCGATGCAGTAGTCGCGCTCCTTGAGGAAGGAGAAGGGGAAGCTTCGGGTCCAGTGGACGACCATGCGCTTGTCGTCGCTGGACCCGGCCTCGACTACGTCGGCCGAGGCCAGGAGGCCGTCCCACTGCGACGACGGAGGGGGAGGGCCGATATGGACGGTAGGGATGGACGGATGGTATGGACAGACGAGTGGTGTGGACGAAGGGTATGCCTGGATGATGGACAGACCGAGATGGACAGATGGACAGAAAAGGACGGACGCGCCGAAGTGGACCGACCTCCTCCCCCCCTTCTCGCCTGCAGGCGAGCCGGATCGTCGAAGAAGAAATCGTTGAAGGCCTCCGGGCTAGCGTCCTCGACCACGGTCACGGAATGGTACTCGGTCTTGCCCGTCGGCAGCGTCCTCCTCTTGGCCACGTAGGACGTCTTGTCGTCGATCCTCTTGTCCATGACGGCCTGCCAGGACGACGCGCCGGGCACGGCCCCCTCCGCCTCGACCCGGTACTGAAAGAAGACGAGGTCCTCCTCGGAGATGTACCAAGCGTCGGGGTTGGTGGCGATGTCGTCGGGGGGAGGTTGGGACATTTCGAGGGGGATGGGGCCGGGGGAGGGCTTGTTAGCGCCGCCCCGGCCTCCTCTCCCGGCAGACCGGCCGCGCCCGCCCCCGCCCCGCGCAGCCCCGGCCGCTTCGGCGCCCGGAGAGGAGGACGCCGCGCGGGCCATCGAGTCGGCCCACCGCGGCAGGCGGGGCTGCCACCCCTGTCCGCGGCACCAGGACACCGCAGCCAGCGCCAGGGCAGCGGCGACCCCGCGACTGCTGCCCACGTGGTTGACCAGCGCCCACAGCACCACGAACCAGTTGCTGACGAGGGTGAGCCAGGCCGCGACCAGGCGGCGACGCTCGCGGGTGGCACGCGCCCCGGCGCGGGGAGAGAGCGGCAATCCATCGTCGTCTTGACCGGCGGGAGAGAGGACGCGGGCAGCAGGGGCGGGGATGGGGGGGAGGGGGGGGAAGGAGGCGCCGGCAAAGGGGCCGCCGGCTAGGCGGCCGTGGCGGGAGCCGCCGCCGAGGGGCGTCGGCGCTCTCGAGGCCGAGGGGATGTCGGATGGGGCGACGGAAGAGAGGAGCGGCGCCCCGCCCTGGCGGATGGCGTCAGCCTCCAACCGGGCCGTCCACAGCGTCGGATCCAGGCGCGCCGCCTCCTCGAACCGGGCGCACGCCTCCCGGTGCTCCCCCCGTGCCGCCAGCAGCCTGCCCCACAGGTACAAGCCCGCGGGACCGCGCAGCGACGCCGACTCGAACGCGGACGACGCCTTGGAGGACAGCAGTGCCGCCCTCGCGTCGTCGACCCTCCCGTCGACCAGGGCGTCCCGGGCGAAGCGGTACCGGGCGAGTGCTGTTTCGACGTTGGGGGCGCGGCGGCCCGCCAGCGCGGCGTAGCTGTCGTCCGACCGAGGCGGAAGAGACCGGACGGCGGCGACAGCCTGGGCAATGGCCCCGGCCGCCGATAGGAGGGCTCCAAGACAAGTGAGGGCGGCAGGACCAGCCTTGGCGGCGAGTGCGATTCGGTAAGGGCCGCCGAGGGAGACGTGGTGGGCTCCAACAAGGCCCGACGAGGACAAGAGGGACGGGATGATCGAGGCGATGAGCCCCACTAGGGCAACGGCAGAGGCGGCGTGGTGAAGCGACGCCGCCCACCCCGCCGCGCGGCCGCCCTCGCGTGACGACGCGATCGCCGTCTCAAGGTCAAGCACCCGACGCTGCATCATCAGGAGGGCACCTCCGCTGCCCGCGCGGGGCGTGACCGTCGTTGTGGACTCTTGTTTCGGCCCTCGCCTCGACCCCGACGGGTTTCCGCTTGCTTCGGGGCTCTCTCCACTCGCTAGGTCCAGGCAAAGCCGCAGCTGCTCTTCGGACCGGTCTCGGACGTGTGACGCGGCGGCGGCCAGTGCGCTGTGGAGTGCGGAGGGGGCGGTGGTTTGGAGGCGAAGCGGTGCAGAGGGCGGGGCGGATAACCGGGCGTCGCCGCCTCCTGTCGGTCGTCTCTCGTCACTTGCCCTAGGCTCGTTCGGGCGAGGCCAGCGCTGACAATGAGGACGGCCAGGCCGAGAAGGACGGTGGATTCCACCTTCAGAGCCTGAAGAACAAGATCTCGCGCGGTGACAAGACTGTCGTAGAGCGGATGTAGAGTCTCGCGAGCATCGGACACGGGTGGGGGAGGGATCGACGCCGTCGGTGCCGCGGTCAGTGCAGAGGCCGACGAGAGGTCGAACGCGGTTCCTTCCGGGGATCCGATGACATGATCTGGGTCCATAGGAGTTATTCTCAGATATCGGGGAGGACGCGGGCGAGAAAAATGTTCGAAACACTCCACAGGGGCGGCTGAACGCGCCCTGCGTCCAGACCAAGCCACTCTGCTGACCCCATCCCCATGCCCCTCGAGCGCGCGGACGACGTCGCCCGTGGTCGCGTCCCAGATCCGCGCCGTTTTGTCCCCGGACCCCGTCGCCACCCGCTGGTTTCCACGGGTGCCGCCGCCGCGCGGTGCTTTCTCGGGCTCGAACGCGAAGCGCGCGTGGACGAGCCCCGTGAGGCGATCGTGCCGACGATTTCTGCGCGTCAGTGCGTGGCACCCATCGCGCCCGCGAGCGCCAAGATATCGAGCAAGTCGCTCCCTGCTGTACTGGGCAGTGGAAGTGCGCCAAAACCCACAAAGCTGGAGGTTGACTGGGTTATATCCTCAAAGCATTTGCGTGGCCAGAAGCCGTCCTTATGTCACCACCAACTCACCCGCAAGTCGGCCCTGGATTCTTCCGTCAGGTGTGCTACCAAGCTACTGGCGTGCCCCCCCAAACGCTCCTCCCGTACCCCCGCGGCCTCGAGCAGTGACAGATTCTCGGCGAGCGTGGCAAGGTTCCCGACGACCCCGGCGGCGTTCCACCGAAGTGGGCCAGACTTCGCAGTTTGGGTGAGGCCATCAAGCCGCGCTGCGAGGTCGCCCGGGCACCGCGCCGCGCGGGCCTTCTCAGCGTCGAGCGCCGTGAGGTGACGGAGACCGCCCGTGGCCCGTAGCAAGCACTCTTCTTGGACGGGGAGGAGGGCTCCTCCTCCCTTGCCGCCCTTTTTCCCACCTTTCTTCCCGCCCTTGCCACCCTTCCTACCCGCCGCGGGGGGTGGCGGCGTCCAGTCAAGGGCGGCAGCGGCGGCGCGGCATACGCGCCAGGTGGCCATGTTGGCCGAGGCGAGGTCGCGAACCGCAGGGTCTTCGAGCAGCGGCCACAGCGCACCGCAGGCAGCCGAGATCGTCCGGAGTGGCTGGTCGTGGCCGCTGGCAGGGGGGCGGCGGCCGCCGACGGCGCGGCTGGGGACCATGACGGCGGAGCGGAGGCCGGCACGGCGGATGCGACGGTGGTTGGGGCCGGAAGGCACCGGGACCGCCGTGGGGGGGGGCGTGGACCAGTCGGCCCCGACACCTTTGCCGGCCGAGGCGCGGTCAGTGCCCGTCCGTCCCGTTGTCTTCCCGGCCGTGTTTGTCCCCGTGCCGCTGCCTCCCGCCCCACCCCGCGACTGCGAGTGGGCCTGCAGCAGCTCCAGGCGCGACATACCTCTCTCTCTCTTCTCCATCGCCCCGGCCCCACGTTCGCCACCGGTGTTGAGGGTCCCAGCGTTGATCCCTGCCTCGATCGCCGCCAGCTCCTGCCTGACGGCCGACCGGCCCGCCTCGAGGGACGCCGCGGCTGCCCGCTCCGCATGCCCGCCGGGCGCAAAGGGCCCATCGCGTTGCAGTCCTCCCGTCGGGTCATCGGGGGAGGCGCTACCCCGCACCGTCTCCCCGAGCGGAACCTTGGCCGGCACTGTCAGCGCCGCGCGGAGCGTGTCGGCATCGGCCGGCGCGGGAGGTGGTGTCGACGGGTCTCCCAGCAGGTCCAGCAGCGGCAAGAGCGCCCCAGCGTCGCTCAGCACCGCCACTCCCGGAGGACCGTCGCGCGATCCGAGATTCGCCAGATCCTCGAGCCCCTCTGCGGCTGCCGCCGCTTCTTCGCACGTCGGACCAGACCGCAGCAGGGCCACAAGGAGCCGCGCCCCGCCCCGCTCAGCCACCCTTCGGCGCGCCCCCCCGTCCCCGGGCGCGCCCGGCGCGGGCGACCTCGCTTCCCACATCCACCGTGCGGCGCGGGCGAGCGAGGCCCGTGCCGCAGGAGGGGTTGCCCGGCCGGGGCCCTGGGTCGGATCGAGATAGCAGAGGACACTGCGATCAAGCGGCCCTCCCGCGGGTCCCGCAGGGTTGAAGGGACCTGCGGGCCCCTCCCACCCCTTGGCCATGGCGGCGGCGACCTCGGGGCGCCACGAGAGGAGCTCGAGGCACCTGGCGGCGGCAGTGCTCGCCACAGCGGTGCCCCCCAGGAGCCGCACGAGGACCTCAGTCAGGGGCACGGCGTGGGCGCCGGACCCGGCCCGCGCAGACGCGACGGCGAGGGCGGCGGCTTGGGTCTCGGCATCGTTAAAGGCGTCCTCTTCCGAGGGGCGGGGCGCGTCGGGATCCGAGCACGCGAAGCGGCACAGAGCAGCGAGGGCGCCCACAGCAGCTGACCGGCTCGACGCGTCGTCGGGCGGCTCGGGCCGCCCGCTGCCAGGGCCTGTTCCCCAGCTGTCGCCGCGGGGGTTGGGCGGCACGCCGGGGCAGATGCTGCCTAGCCCTAGGGCGGCGCTGGCCAAGGCCGGGGCCGCGCCCGCTGCGGCTGCCTCGAGGCGCTTGGCCTGCCCACCGCCCGCCCCGCCCCCGTCAATCAAGTGACTCCACAGGAGAAAGACGGCCACGGTGCGCGGAAGGTGGGTCGAGGGGGACTGTACCGCCCCGACGAGCGCGGGCAGGTCGTCCTTGAGGTCGTGGGTGGACTCTGTGCGATGTGAGGATGGGGGAGGGGAGTCGTGGGCCGGGCGAGTGCACGACGGGTTTGGGCCGAGGGCGTCGAGGGGCGGTTTCTCGCCTTCATAGCTGCAGCTGTAGAAGGTTTTGAAGTCGGCGTCCTCCGGAGGACCTGAGCCACCGCCTCCTCCTTTCTTCGGCGGCATCGCGACCCGGAGCCCGAGGGCCGAGCTGCAACGCGCTCGCTCACGTGGCTCGCTCGCGCCCTCCCTATCGCTCGCGCAACCCCGACGCGACGCTTGCTCAAGACGAATCTTACGCGACACGAGCCGCGGGATGGCACAAGGACGACGAGAGTCTACGAGCGCCGGGACTCACGCGCTCCCGCGCGTCGTGGTCGTCGAATGCCGGCCGGGCTTTCTGCACCCTCTCGCGGCCCCAAGGCCGCTCTTCGTCCCCCTCTGCGGAGTAGCGGCGGAGAGTACGATGAAGACTACCCGGACACGGCGGAGATCGGCGGAGGAGGCTGCGCCAGGCCCGTCGTCGGCGTCGGTGTCCGGACGGCCCGAGACCTCTGCCAAGGGTCGACCGGGACGCGCTTCTCGCGCCAGCACCCGCCTCGACGACGGCTGCTCCCCCTCCACGACCGTCAGCGACTATTCCGCGTCCCACGTTGATGCCGGTGGCGCCGCCCCCCCGACGTCGGGGAGGAACACGCCGGGTTCGGCAGACATCGCCGGCGCCGCTGGTGCGCCCCCCGCTGCCACCGCGCCCCCCGCCGGCACCGGCACCGCAAAGACTAAGAAGGCACACAACAGCGAGCGCGAGGTCGGCGCCCGCTCATACGCCTTCCAGTCTGGCGACATGGGCCTCATCGCCTCCCTTCTCCACTTTTTCGGCCTTGTGTGCATCATCGTGGCTGGCAAGCTGCGCGACGCGGCACGGTCAGCGCGGGGCTCGTTGCTCTCCATCGTGGTCGGTGCCGACTCCTTCGGCACGCGCCGGCTCTTATCCGGAGGAGGATACGTCAACGTCGACGGGGACGGGCACGTCGCGCTTCTGTCGGACTTCGACTCCTTCTACACGCGTCGTTTTTACAAACGTATCGAGGTAGGTCAAATGGTAGGGTTCTGTCGCTCTCTCCGGCGGCCGCGTCGCCTTGCCCGCCACCCTCTCACCTCATGCCTACCCTCCCCTCACTTCCCTACCACCCCGTCCCCTCGCTCACGCTAGGAGTGCTGGAACCGGCCCATCTGCTCGGCCCCCGATGCGTGGTTTGATCTGATGCCCCGGGAACGTGTCCGCAGCCCCGACGGGGCGACGACGACGTGGCGTGTCGTCGAGGGAGTCCCCGCGACCCGCGTGCTCAACCTCGCATCCTACAACTATCTCGGGTTCGGAAACAAGGATCCCTACTGCACGCCCGCCGTAGTCGAGGCGGTCGAGCGGTACGGCGCATCGACATGCGCACCAGGGACAGACGGTGGCCACTCGTTGCCTGTGGCGTGTCTCGAGGAAAAAATCGCTGAGTTTGTTGGCAAAGAGGCCGCCGTGGTCATCGGCATGGGCTTCGCCACCAACACGACGGTGCTGCCGTGCCTTGTGGGTCCCGGAAGTCTCGTGCTCAGCGACGCGCTTAACCACACGAGTCTTGTCCTTGGCGTGAGAGGGTCGGGCGCAGCATGCCGTGTCTTTCGGCACAATGATGTCGACCACCTCGAGCGCATCCTGCGGTGCGCCATCGCCGAGGGCCAGCCGCGTACTCGCCGCCCTTGGCGTAAGATTCTTGTCCTTATCGAGGGCATCTACAGCATGGAGGGGGAGACGTCTCCTCTCGGGGAGATTGCCGCCCTGTGCAAGCGTTACGGGGCCTACCTTTTCCTGGACGAGGCCCACTCAATCGGCGCCATGGGGGGCACTGGCCGCGGGTGCTGCGAGCACGAGGGCGTGAGCCCCGATCTAGTGGACGTGTTGATGGGGACATTCACAAAGTCGTTCGGCAGCTGTGGAGGATACATCGCGGGGAACAGAGACGTGATCGAGCACTTGAGGAGGACATCACCTGGCTGCCTCGCGGCCGCTGCGATGTCGCCCGCGGCCGCGCAGCAGGCCCTGTCGGCGCTCGAGCTCATCCTCGGGGAGGACGGGTCAGACCGCGGAATCCGGAAGATCCGCCGGCTCCACGCTGCCAGCAACTGGATGCGGCTCAAGCTCGTCGACCTTGGTCTCGCCGTCGAGGGCGATTGGGACTCGCCTGTGATTCCTGTGATGCTCATCAACCTATCCAAAATCGCCGCCTTCTCCCGCGAGATGCTCGCGCGCCGCATCGCCGTCGTCGTCGTTGGGTTCCCGGCTACACCGCTGATGCAAGGGCGCGCCCGCCTATGTATCTCGGCTGGGCACTCGCTCACCGACCTGCGTCTCGCCCTTGCGGCGATTGAGGAGGTCGCCGATTTGATCATGCTGCGCTACCACCGCGGCCGGCCCGATTCCATCCCGCCCGAGATCCGGGCCCTCGTGCCCAGCTGGGAGGCCGTGCTGGCGGAGGACGATATGAACGACATCGCGATGGGGGGATGAGGGGTGTCGAGGGAAGGTGAAGGGGTTCTCGTGGGTCTCGTTCAATCTCAAGTCACTCCCGCGCTCGCCGCCCCGGCGACTGAAGTGTCCGGAGCTTTCTGTCCTCTTCTACCTCACCGTCGTCCGCCCGCCCCCGCTTGCCGCCCATCCGCGGCGGCCCTCCATTCCCCCCCGTCTGCGTCGTGGCGTGCGGGACAGGCCGTCCGCATGCAGCTGTCGGCGTTGGCGTCTGCCGGACAGACTGGCCGACGCACGCCGATAACGACCCGCAGCCCCCCACCTCCAGCTGGGCCACAGCCCTTTCAACGTCTGGACCGAGCCGTCCGAGCTGCCCCCAAGACACCCCCGTCCGCATGCGTACAGACAGGGGCACCGCCCAGGACGACGCTGACGCCACCGACGTCATGCCGCGCGCTACAGTGCGAATGACCCAGGGCAGAAGGTCTCGTTTCACTTCAAAGAGGAGCTCGTCGTGAATGTGAAGGACGATACGGCAGCCCTTAGCGAGGGCGGGCTTCTTGGCGAGGGCCTTTGAGACGCGGACGAGGGCGGCCTTGACGATGTCGGCGGCTCCGCCCTGGACGACGGTCGATATGAGGGCACGCTCAGCGGCAGCCCGCACCTGCCGGTGGGGCGAGTTGAGCTGGGGGAAGCGGCGGGCGCGACCACCGAGGGTGCGAATCGCGTGGTGCGGCGCCGCCGTCTGAGCCTCCTCGATGATCCGCGCCTTCCAATCCGCGACGCCCTTAAGGCGATGGTGGAACCTGTCCATCGTCCGCTGCGCCTCAGCCTCCGACGCGCCCATCTGCGCCGCGATACCCGCCGTGCCCATACCAAATAGCAGACCGTACGTCACAGCCTTACTCGCGGCACGCATGGCAGGCGTAACGTCCGCGGGCGACGCTAGCCCGTAGATGTCGGCGGCGAGCATAACAAGCGGGTCCGCGCTGCGATCCGCCGTCGAGGCCGCCGTCGGGCTCGTCGACCCAGGCACGCCTGTCCCGGCACCCGTTTCAGCGACCATCCCCGTCCCCCCCGACGTCGCCGCGGCCGACGACCGCTGAAAGGCCCGGATCAGCGCCGGGTCTCGCGAGAGCTGCGCAAATACCCTGAGCTCGTGCTGCCGATAGTCAGCGGACAGGAGGACCCAGCCCGGCCGGGCGACTACAGTGTCGCGCATGGCAAGGGTGACGATTTGCACAGCATGGGACGCCTCGGGCGGACCAGACCCGAGGTGGTCGCTCGAAGCAACGGCAGGGCCGGCAGCTGGCTCAGAGCCGGGCGATGGCGCCAGGGGATTGGGTGCCGGCTGCGACACCAGGAGGCGGACATCGCGGGGCTTGGGCAGGCATTGAAGGTTGGGGTGCTCCATTGCCAGGCGTCCCGTCGCCGCAGCCGTCTGCAGAAAGCGTGGGCGCACACGGGCGTAGCGCTCGGGTGGCGGCGGCGGCGGCAAACCCGGAGGAGGATCGCCAGGCCGTCGCGCGAAGGCCAGCGCCGGGGCCGTGGCCGGGGCCGGGGCCGGGGCCGGGGCCGGAGCCGCCACGGCCCGAGGGGCCGGAGGGCGGCAGGCCTGGAGCTGATGCACAAATCCTGTGAGGAGCTTGGACAGGGTGCGATGCTCGAGGATAAGGCGGATGAAGCGCCGTGCGAGGTCGGAGATGGCGTCGTCGGCAGAGGCAAGGACGTCATCAAGATCTTGTCGGCGCGTCGACCACCGGCCCCGTGCGCCCCGCTTGCACCGGGGTGGAGGAGGCACCTCAAGGCCTCCCTCGCTCCGCGGTAGGTAAAGGGCGTCAGAGACGTCATCGGGGGACGCAAGACCGCGCCCCGTCGGCGTCCCGTCGGCCTTGCGGCCGCGCGGGAACTTTGGCAGAAGATGGCAAACGTCGGCCTCGAGCCGCTCAATGGTGCGCGTCAGGGCACGGCCGGCGCTTGAGAGCTGCCCAAAATCCACCAATACGCCCGACGCCTCGGCGGTGGCCAGGGCTCGCAGAACGGGCATCTCGGCGCGCATCAATGGCTCAAGAAGTGAATCGGACCGGAGGAGGGCGAGGACAAGGGGCAAGCCAAGTGCCATGGCGGCGACGGCGTGGCACGTCGCAAGGAGGTGGGGCGATGGCGACCCGTGGGCAAAGGGGCGGCCGTCGAGCTCCCAGGCGCCACGACTTCCGTCAAAGGAGAGGCGGATGGCGTCGCGAATGGCGTCGCGCGAAGGCGGCTTCGTGGACGCCGCGTGGCTCATAGCCGTTGCCGTTGCGATCTGCCGCTCGATGAGGTTGCCGCCCGACCCACCAGCGCCGCCCATTCCGCCTCGCTCCATCTGCGGCCCGCCGTCGGGGTCGGTGCAGTCTGAGATTGATACGCCCCCGGCCCCATCAGGGTTGAGAACGTAAAGGGCGACCCGCAGGTCCACACAGCCCGGGCCCAGAAGCAGTGGCATCTCGGCGGCGGAGAGGCCTCGGCCACGCCCAGTCCCCACCCACCCAGGCGGCGCCCACCCTGCCAGGGCACACGCATCGCCCACGAGACCCGTCAACCGCTTGGCGTCGTACATCGACACCCACGTCGATCCCTCGCGCGGCGTCCACCCGTCGGGGCCCACCTCTCCACGCGACAGGAGCGAGAGGACGATGGCAAGGAAGTCACTGGCTGAAGACCCGGTGAGGTCGATAAAGAAGGTTCGCAGGACGCAGTGCCCATCGATGCTGCCGATGCAGCCCTGCGCATTGGGGCGATCAGAGCTGCCGACCGAGGCAGCGGCAGCGCCGGAGCCGCAGGCGGGGACCGAGGGTATGCTAGGCGCGGTCGGGGGCAAGGGCGGGCCCGTCCGCACCCAGGCGAGCACGACACCCCCGACGCCGACCCGCCGCATGGCCTGGCCGAGGGTAGGACGGCCCGCCTCAGCCTCCGGCGCCCGGATCTCCCCGATGCCATTCTCAGGCCCGCCCTCCACCCCCTGGGTGTCCACCCAGGGCCGACCCATGTTGATCGTCGGGGCTCGCCAGGCGTGCAGGCTGACCCCGACGTGGAAATGCCGCGGGGCCCCAGGGGGAGAGGGGCGTGCGTCATACAGGGCCACCACCCGCCGCAGCTGCTCAGGGGTCCGCAAGACAACGACGCCCAATGGCAGGGCGTCAGCTGTGGCGGCGAGGGGGGCCGAAACCGCGGCGACAGGCGCAGCCGGGGGTTGGACCCTGGGCACGGGTGTTGGCACGGTGGGTGCAGCCGGTGGTGGACCAGGCGCCGAGGGGAGCTGTGGCTCCCCCTGCGTGCACTCGCTCAGGAGCTTTGCCCGTTCAAGGTGAAGACGGTGCGAATCCGACGCCTCGGTAAACTGGAGGTCAGGTGCAGCGCCGAGAGCGGCGCCAGGTGCCGAGCCTGGCGCAGACGGTGGGGCCGAGAGAGGGAAGGGCCCCGGGGGAGGGTGAGGTGCAGGCGGCATCGTGTCAGCCACTGCCAGGGGCCGTGATGGCTGCTGTGGAGGTCGTGGAGGATGCAAAGGCCGCGAAGCCCACGGAGGCTGCAGAGGCCGCGGCTCCAACCCCGCCGACTCCGCCAACGGGCCTGCCATGACAGGCGCTGCCGCCGACAACCCCCCCCCCCGGCCGGGCTAAGCACAACCCCCGCCTCCTCCTCGAGAGCACGAATATCCTCGGCGCGGCTCCTCATCTCATCCTTGACACGTTCAAGAGCGGCGTCCTTGAAGCGCACTGCGAGCCGCTCGAAGTAGCCTTCAGGGCGTCGAGGAGGCCAGCGTGTCAGCTTGTCTTTGGGGCCAGCGGCGCCGGCAGCCGCCTCGTGCTCGCGAAGGAGCCGCGCCACCAATCGCACGTCGGCCCGAGCGAGCTGCCCCGGCGTTCGCACACCGCCTCGGTAGAGCACCCGGGCCTGCGCCGGCCTCACGTGGCGCACCTCGGCCAGCGAGGCCACGTCGGCCAGGGATCCTGCCAGGACCCGGCGAGAGAAGAGCTCTAGGCACGCCCGCAGGTCCTGCCAGTCGAAGCGCTCGCAAAAGGCCGCCGTGAGGGCCGCCCACCGGCCCGACTGCTCCTGGAGCTCCTCGATGGCTCCCCCGTCCATACCGTACCGCGCCTTTACCTCGGGTAGAGGCACCTCACGCGCGACGTCGCGAAGTACATGGGCGAGAAAGTAGCGCTTGGCCACGCCTTCGGCTCGCTCGAGGCGCGCAGCGTACTCAAGGCGCGTGGCCTCGTTGACGCAGGCGGGCGCGGCGCGGGCTCCCCCGGCGATGTTGCGCCGGGCGGCGACTCTGCCGCTCACCGCGCCGCGCGCCCTCCTCTGCATGAGTTGGTCGAGGCTGATGGGCTTGATATCATGGCACAGGCCGTGCGTCACCGGCACCGCTGCAAAAACACGCTGTGCCACCCGGTGGTCAGATGTGTTGAGGGTTTTGTATATTTGGAGGCAGACGTCATAATTGACCTCGAGGCGCGTGTCCAGAGGTACGCTGAGGACCGAAAGATGGAGATCGTTGTCGAGGATCAGGCCCTCGGCGCGGGCGACGAGGAGGTCGGCGTGGAGGTGGAGGGCGACAGGCGCGGGCAGGGACGAGGCAACCGTCGCGTGAGCAAGGGAGGTGGGTGACCAGGCGCAAAGGGACTCGTCCCAACGGATGAAGGGATGGCGGACGAGGCGCCGGAGCGGGGGCACGGGAGCAGCGGCAGCGCGGGCCTCGCCCATTGTCGGATCCGCTGGGCCGCCTTTGTCGGTGGGGGGCTTCTGTGGGGGGAGAACATTGACGCCGCCTTCGAGCCAGCGTAGGGCCTGCATGGCCGCAGGACGGACCACGCGGTCCCAAGCCGGCTGGCCGCCGCCTCGTAGGTCTCCGTTCTCGTCCTCGATAGGGACGCTGTCTGGGAGGTCCTCGTCATTCTCGCCGGCCAGCGCCGCATGGGAGAGGAGCGTGCACCGGAGGAAGCGGTCGATGTCCTCGCGTGTTCTGACAAGGCCCGACGTTACAGCGTCGAGCATCGGCCGCACCATTCCTTGCCACCCGTCCAACCCCGCCAGCTGCGACCGCGCCCGTTCCGGTTCGGCCTGCATCAGCTGCATGAGAGTTGCCTCGGGCACCCGATTGGGCCCAAGGCCTGCGAGCATGATGGCCTCGCCGCGATCGTCGTGGCCGGTGCGGCCAGCGCGTCCGCACATCTGACGGTACTTGGTGACGTCATAGAGATGCCCTCGGCACGCACCGTGGTCGCACATGGGGCAGCTGGATCCACCGTTGACCGAGCGCCCGATGAAGGGGACCTTGAAGATGACCCGACGGGCGGGCAGGTTGACGCCAGCAGCGAGGGTGCTCGTGGCGCAGATGACAGAGACAGAGCCCGACCGGTAGGCAGCGGCAACCGTCTCGCGCTCCTCACGCGTAAGGTTGGCGTGGTGCCAGGCGACTCCCTTCGCGACGCACTCTGCGAGGCTATTGCGGTCGACGTGGAAGGGCTGGCCTGGCCGGTAATTGGCGGCAGAAATGTTGGCCGCGGCGTCCTTGCGTGAGATGTAGCCCTCGGACCCGACGCCGCGGGGCTGCTCACGGGCTTGGATGGCCTTGGCGATTCGCCGGGCCTCGACTTCGCAGCTCTTTTTGTAGCCACAAAAGACAAGGACCTGAGCGCCCTGCCCGTCGACGGTCTCGCGGACGAGGCGAATGAGGTGATCAGGGTCGTTTGTCTCGGGCGCGCGCAGCACGCGGAGGACGCGGCCTCTCTTGTCCTTGACCTCGGCGCCGTGGTCCGCTGTTGGCTTATCGCAGGGGACCACGAGGGACCGAATTAGGGGGACGGGGCGGAAGCCCGTGACGTAGAGGCGCGCGTCGAGCCATCCCGCGACGGTCGAGAGGTTGGGGAGCGTGGCGCTCATCCCAATGATCTGGACGCCGCCGGCGCCTGAGAGCTGGCCCGTGCAGGCGCCCACGTCCAGGCGCGACCCATCAGCTGATGGGGCTGCAGACTCGGGCCCTTGCGTCACCCCGGCAAACCGCAGCTTTGTCAGCGCAAGCTCAAGAAGGGCACCACGGGAGCCTCCCTCCCCCACCATGTGGAGCTCGTCCACCACGACGCAGCCGAGCCGGCCCAGCGACCCCTCCTCGGCGAGCTTCCCCACAAGCCGATGTGCCTGTTCGATGGTCGCCACAACTGCGCCTGTGTCCGGGTCTATGGTCGACCGCGACCCCTCTCGCCCATACAGGCGCTTGGTCCGCAGTGGAGGCTGAACCGACCCAAGGAGCTTGTCGAGCCGGTCGGCCTTTTCATCGCACAGGGCGACGAAGGGGAGGACATAGAGGGCCGGTCGCCGTGTGGCCAGGATGCGCCTAAGGGCGAGGATGTCAGCCACGAGGGACTTGCCTCCGCTCGTGGGAGCGCAGTAGACAAGGCTGGCCTCTCCGCGGAGCACGGGGCCGTCGGGCGGGGAGCCAAGGGGGAGGGCAAGGCACCCGGCGTCGCCTGCGAGGAGGGCGGCAGCCTGCCAGGGATATAGCCGAAGGGGCGCGGCAGGGGCGCCAGGGCAGTCGCCTGACCCGCCCCCAGCGAGGGCCGCGACGATGTCTGGGGCCGCGCCTAGGTAGCAGCCGGGATCCAGAAGGTCGGGGCGCCGGTCCTCGATGGACTGCTCAAAGTCGGAGATGCGACAAGGCCCACCGCCCAACTCAGAGTCGCCGTCCGCGACCGAGGGGAGAGCGAGGACGCCCGCCCGGCAAAAGACAGGGACAGGAGCTGCCGGGGGGACCGGAGCCACCTCAGGCGCGAGGATATTCTGCGCTTTGGGAGCCGCTGCAGTGGGGGGGTGCACAAGGGGCCCTTCTGCAGGGGCCACCGCCACAGGGGTTCTCGCAGTCGGGGTCGCAGCCGCCGCCACGGCCGCCACCTGCTCTCGCTCAGCGCTCGCCCATGTGGCTAGCGCCGCCGCTGCCTCGCGCTCTTTGCGTGTCGCGTCCTCCCATACGTGTCCACAGTCACAAGCTGGACGCCGACGCCCCGCCATGGCCCCGCAACCGGGCCGCAGGCACTTCTTGAGGGGGCGGCCCCAGCCAGCGTCAGCGTCAGATTCGGCGTAGCGGGTTCCACCGTGGAGTCCGGCGGCCTCGGTGGCAAACACCCATCCGACGGTGCTGTTTGGGAGCCGGACCGGGGCTGAAGGGAGCGGATGGGCCAGGGCTGGCGCCGATCGCCGGGACACTGGTGGGATGAGCAGGGCCGGCAGGGGCGCCGCGACCCCCAAAGGCGCAGCAGGTGCGTGAGGAGCGGGGGTTCGCTCTGAGAGGGAGGCTGAGATGCGCTCAGGACGCGCCCCGGCCGGCCCTTCCGCAAGAATCGGGAGGGATGAGGTCGATCTGAGGGCGCCGACGTCAGCTGACAGCGGCGGGGCCGCGGTCAGGGTCCCGGACGGCGGTGGCGGCTCTGGCCCTGGTGTCCGGCCCGGGATCCGTCCAGAAACGCCATCGGCGACCGTCTCGCTCACCACTGCAAGTTCCGTGGGTCCCGGCGCCCGACGTGGTTCCCCGTGTTCCCCCCGCGTACTGGCTCCCGAGGCGCTGACGGAGGCCCCGGCGACCGAGGGCCCGGAGAAGGCAGGCGCCGCCAACAAGCCCGCGCTCGGCGGGGGCGCCGACCGCCCCTTGGCGAGGGACGCGGCCTCACTCGGCGGCAGGGGCTCAGCTGAGAGCGGCAGAGACCCGAGAGCGCCCGGCGCGTCCTCTCCCTGGCTCGTCGACAGCATCGGCACCACGTCATCGACTTCTGGGTTGGGATGGACGGCCGTCTCGGGGAGGGCTGGGCCGCAGGGAACGGGCGCGTGCGTGGCGGCGGCTGAGGCGGCGGAGGGCCCCGCCAAGGCCATTCCCGCCGTCGCTGGGACCACGTCCACAACTGGGCGGGTCCGACGGGTCTGGTGGAGGTGTTCCTTGGCAGCAGCGGCGGGATCCAGGGCGGCAGGATCCACCGTGGGGCCTGCCACTGGACCAGCCGCCCTGCCAGCAGGACCAGCCGCCCCGCCACGGTTTGTCGTCGGCGGTGGTGGCGGCAGCTGACTCGACATGGCTGCTTCGACGGCGGCCCCGACGAGGCCCGGGAGGCCCACTCCGCCGGATGAGCGGCGGCACGACAGGGTCGAGTGCGCTGGAGACATGATGTCGATGCGTAGAGGAGTATCAGGTCAGAAGTCGAGCCGGCGTCGAACCGTGTCGAGGTCCGCCTGTGTCGGCGACTGGTGGTCGGGCGGCCGCGGTCGCTTGGGGGGCGGGTCGGGCGCCGTCTCAGGGGTCGTCAGGTCTGGTGGGGGCGACTCGTAGGACCGGGCGGGGAATGGGCCCTCGGGGAAGGGCAGGGCGGGGTCCGTGGGGTCCGCCGCTGAGGGGGGGAGCCAGTCTGGCGGGGGGCGGAGCAGAGGCGCCGTGAGGGCCAGGGATGAAACGCCGTAGCCCCCCGAGGGGTCTGAGGCGGGATGAGTGGGGGCGTAGGCCGAGTCCGAGGCCGGAGCAGCCCTGGCGATGCCTCTGCCCAAGACGGCGGCCAAGGGGGGGTTGGACGCGTCGAGGCCAGCAAGGCGTTCAGTGATGCGGTCGAGCGAGGCGCACGAGCCGCCGCGAGATGCGTCGGCGAGGCTGTGATATGACGCCGAGCGTGGGTGGAGAGAAGGGAGCGGGCTGTCGTCGTGGACGGGCGCGCAGTCGGCGGGGCCCGACACCTGGCCTTGGCCTCGGCCTCGTGGGCGAGGACCTCGACCTCGGCCAGCCGGAGCTCTCCTTGAAGGGCTGGGGGCCGAGCGACGCCCCGATGAGCTCGGGGTTGGAGACTCTCCGCTCTGCGAACGCGGGAGAGGGGAGTAAGAGTCAACTGGGAGCGTACTGAGATAGTGGGAGAGGGCAAAGCGTTGTGTTAGCCCCGCGCAGGTGGTGCTCGAAGTGATGCGCGCGGGACACTCCGCGGCACCGCTGAGCAGTCCCACGCCTCATGTCGCAGATGCTCAGCGGCTCGACCGGGCGACGAAGACATTCGTCCGCTCGCGAGTCGAGGGAGCTTGCTTCGAAGGCGTCAACGGACGGCGAGCGGGCAGCTTCGGCGGGGGTGGTGGAGTCACGAGGTAGTCCACGATGAGCTCCTGAGCTCATCCGGCGTCAGTCTGCGCCGTAGCAAGCTCCAAAGCTTGTATGAGTATTGGCAGCCGACGTGGCCGGCGGAGTCCACGCCTCGCGGCGCACGCGGCGAAGCGAGGGGCGCGAGGGGCTAGGTGCTGGCGCGCAAGAGATGCCATGCTCTCGCGAGGTTGACGAGACCGGGGTCGCGCGCGCCGCGAGGGCGGGGCTGTGGGCGCAGCGCAGAGGCGATGCTGGCCGCACCGAAGGGAGGCGCACGAGGCACACTACGTGAAAGTCTCGCAGACGAGCGATCTGAGCGACCAAGAAAAGGCGTCTGGAGGAGCCGAAAAGTGTGCTGCCTGCCTGATATGAGCGCGGGAGGGCCGAAACGAACCGGGGCGCAGCGCCGAGAGGGGCCTCGCCTCGGCCTGGTGAGGCCTCGGCGTGGCCCGCGCCGTCAGCAGACGAGAGGACGAAGCCTACTTGTTTTCCTGAGGAGCCCGCGGGCGGGGCGGCAACATCGAGGCAGAGGTCGGGGAGGGGTCTTCGGGTCGCTACTCGACGCCGCCGCTCGCGTCGCGAGAAGGGTCGGTCCGCCCTCACGCTCGCGACGGCGAATAATGGTGGTTCCCTCCCCCCGGAATATCACCCAAGAATTGCATGCGTCCGATCGACAGAGTGGTCGCGGAAGACAGGCGCGTCTGTGCCCCAAGCTGAGCGCCGACGACGGCCTCGCCACCGCGTCGTTTCTGGGAGATCGGTCGGGAGGGGGCGCCCCCGCGGCTTTCTCTGCCAAAGCCGCCGCCGCTACCACTGCCGCTGCCACCGTCACTACCGCTCCACCCGCCACTTCCCGCGGCTTTCTCCGCCAAAGCCGCTGCCGCTGCCACTCATCGTGGTTCGTTGACTCCCACCCCTCCCCTCCTCCCGCAGCGACGGCGGCGCGTGGATTGACACGGCCGCCCGCTTTGCCGCGGCGTCCCTCCCCCTCCTTGTCGCCGCCGACCCGACCGGGCGCGCTCCCGCCCCCCTCGCCGCCGTCCCCGCCTTCGCCGCGTGGGGGGGATCGACCCTGGACGGCTCTGACGGACTCGAAGCCGCCGCCCACGCCGCCGGGTGCGCCGACGCTTTGGTCGAGGTCATGGTGGGGGAGGACCCCCCCCCCGACGACCCCTCCTCCGCCCCGCCCCTTGCTGCCCCCGCCAACCGCCCCTCGGCCTATGCCGCCGGTGCCGAGGCCGGTCGCCTCGTGGTCCCCTTCGGCGTCCTCGTAGCGGCCCTTGCTGGCCGGCCCCCCGTGGGGCTGCCCGGCCGACTCTTCCTGGCGCAGGAGCCCCTGGGAGGAGGGGGCCCGGGAACCTCCCTTGCTCCCCTCGGCGCCGCCGCGGCTCCGCCCGCTTGGGAGAGCGAAGTGCGCCGCCGGGCTCTCCGGGGCCGAGGAGAGGCGACACCGACGGGGCCGACCCCAACCCCCCCCCCCCCCGACCACACCAACCTCTGGTGCTGTGTTGGCCCAGCCCGTGGTGGCCCCCACTTTGACGCGCACGACAACGTTCTCGGGGTGCTACGGGGTCGCAAACGCGTGGCTCTGGCGCCGCCCGACTGGGCCGGCCCACCGGGGGAGCCGCCCCTCCCTCCGGCGTGGACCGTGGCTCCCCACCGGATGGCGGCGGGGGCAGCGGGCCAATTCTGGCCGCCGTCGCCGGATTTGAATCCGTTGCAGTCGACGGCTCCCCTCTTCGCCGAGGTGGGGCCGGGGGAGGCCCTCTGCATTCCCGCCGGGTGGTGGCACGCGGTGGACTCGGACGCGGGGACGGTGGCCGTCAATTGGTGGAGGGCGGTGGAGTTGAGTCCACCGTCGGCGGTGAAGGAGTGTTTGGTGGAGCCCTTGGACAGGGCTCCGCCGCGGTCCACACTGGCCCAGGCGGCGGCTTCGGCCGAGGCGGACCGGCGCGCGGCGGAGGCCCTCGCGGCGGCTAGGCGCGCGGCGTCGTCGCGCGGCGAGGTCGGGCCCGTCCGGCCGTGGTGGAAGATGCGGGGAGAGGGCCCCGACGTTCCCTTTGTCGTCGTCCCCGCACCTGTGCTGCCCGCCCTGCCCCCTGTCGGGTCACCCGACGAGATGCCCGACCGGCCCGAACACCTCTCCCCTGTCGAGGCGGCCTGCTGCGCCGCGCTGGCGGGGTGGACAGGGGCCGAGGAGGAGGGGGAGACGACCGCCCCCCCTCCCTCTTCCCCCTCCCTCCCACCTCCCCTCGCCCCGGGCCCGGCAGGCCGTGCCCTCTTCGCCGCGGGCCCCGTCGGGGCTGCGCGGTGCCTCTGGTTCCTCGGGATCGCCTCGGGCTGCCCGCCCGACTTACGCGCGAGGTGGGTAAATGGAGCTGGGCCGGCGCGGTTGGCGCCGGCCGACGCGGCGGTGCTGGCTGCAAGCCTCGACGATCTGGCAACGTCCGCCACCGCGTCCCTGGTACGCTGCGCGGGACGTGCCTTGGCCGCGGCCGAGCCGGGAGACGCGCTCAACGTTCTCATAGAGCGCCATCGCGAGGAGGCATGGAGCGCATTCTCTGATTGAATGACATTCGCTGGGAGGGTGGTGCCCTGGCAATCGCAGATGATGGCATGTGGAGTCTCCCGTCTTCTTATTTTCTCCCTTCACCCCCTTCGTGGTAGTATTCGAGCCGGTACCCCGGAGTGACAGGCCGTGAGAGGCTGTACGGAGGTGCTCTAGGCGACGCCGAGGCGACCCTAGGCGACACTTAGACGGCCCTGGCTGGATTTCTGCCTTCCTCCACCCCGCACTGCCGATTCGGCGAAGTTCAGGGGCGTGCGACCTTCCAACTCAAGGACTGCGGCTGCCGTCGCCCCCCTCCCGGCCAGGCGAGCGTCCCGCGGGGTCCCGCGGCTCAGGCTGGCCTGGGGGACGCCTGTCGTGCACCGCGACGCTGACCCTCCCCCGGATTCTCCGCTGCATAATAACGGTTTGCGAGGCGCTTAGTGACCTCATCTATTCATAATTTTCAGTATGCTGTGCACAGGCTAACAGGCGGACCCCGTTCTGCCATTGTTCTTCGTCTTTCGGCCTTGACGCCTCTCTCCCCCTCTCTCGCTCCCTCTCTCTCCCAGGGCCACCTCGTCTCTGAGATGTTGAGGTGTCGTGGTCCGCCGCTGTCAACCATGGGACCACCCACCGGCAGCGGGCGCGGCATCCCCCAGTCTGTGCCCCGCGGTCGCGCAACCCCCCACCCCCCCCCGACTGGCCGCCGCTGCAACCATGCGACACGGCGTCACGGCGCGAGCAAAGCCGACAGCGCTGTGCTCTGCCGCGCGTGGGCCGGGGTCTCGCCCGATCCTTTTGTACCTAGGCCGTCAACCAAGCTGGTTGACGAGATTCAGCGCCTGCAGGAATCGGAGAATGGTCAGAGTGCTGGAGACGGCCCCTCCTCCGAGACGGGGGACGGCATCCTGGGCGCGTCTGACGGGCAAAGCGAGGCCGAGCAGGACGAGCTGGAGGCGCAGCAGTATCTCCGGTGGGGCCGCGCCTTGGAGCTAATGACGCACGACGTCGCGCGTCTACCCCATGGCGCCCTCGGCCTTGACGCCGTAAACGCCGCTGCTGCCGCCGTCGCCGCTGATGCCGCCGACGGCGACGGTGGTGGCCGGCCCACTGCCACCTCACCCCCCCCTCTCCCCTTCGTCGACGACCGCGGTGCCGAGCTCATGGCCCCCCTGGACGCCGGTGTTCTCTCCTCGGACCCTGCATTACGCCCCGTCCCTGTTTACGTCATGCTGCCGCTCGACACGGTGTGGCTGGAGGAGGAGGACGGCACCCAGTTGGGCACACTGTGGTCCGAGGGAGAGAGCCCCGCCCACCAGGAGGCCTCGCTGGCCCGTCACCGGGCCCACCTCCGCGACAAGCGCGTGCACTCGTACGTGCGGCGCGTGCGGGGCTTGGAGGTGGGTCTGCAGGCCCTGAAGGCCGTGGGGGTGGAGGGGGTCATGGTCGACGTGTGGTGGGGCCTGGTGGAGCGGGAGGAGCCGGGAAGGTACGACTGGGAGGGCTACCGCGCCCTGTTCGAGATCGTTCGCAAGGCCGGGCTGAAGACCCAGGTCGTAATGTCCTTCCATGCTGCGGGAGGCAACGTCGGTGATACGTGCAGCGTGCCGCTGCCCACGTGGGTCCTCGCCATCGGCGCTGAGGACCCTGATGTCTTCTTCACCGACCGGTCAGGTGTGCGCAACCAAGAGTGCCTCACCATCGGGATCGATGACGTGCCACTGCTGCACGGCCGCACCGCTGTCGAATGCTACCGTGACTGCATGGAGGGGTTCCGGGACGCATTCGAGGATCTGCTGGGGTCCACAATCGTTGAGCTGACCGTGGGCATGGGGTCGGCGGGTGAGCTTCGGTACCCCGCCTACCCCGAGGGCGCGGGACGGTGGCGCTTTCCTGGCGTGGGCGAGTTCCAATGCTACGACAAGTACCTCCTGGCAGATTTAACGAGAGCCGCCGAGGCTGCAGGCCGGCCTGAGTGGGGCCACGGCGGACCGCACGATGCCGGCCACTACAACAGCCGCGCCTACGAAACGGGCTTCTTCGCTGATGAGGGCGGAAGCTGGGCCACCCCTTACGGGGACTTCTTTCTCACTTGGTACTCAGACGCGTTGCTCAAGCACGCTGAGCGGATGCTTGGGGCGGCCTCCGAGGTTTTCGCGCGGCGGGCAGGGCCGATGGAGGTCCGCGAGGTGCGAGAGCTGCGGGAAGGGGGGGGGGCGGGGGCGGGATGGCGGCCAGGGCGGCAGGTGCTGACGGGGCCATCGGGGCTGTCAAGCCCGTCGACGGATCCGACGCCGACGCTGACAACGATGCCGGCCGCCTCTTCACGTTCCGTCCCGTCTTCCGACTTGGGGTCAAGCTCCCTGGCGTCCACTGGTGGTTCAAGGGTGCCAGCCACGCTGCTGAGCTCACTGCTGGCCACTACAACACCCGCACCCGCGACGGATACCGCCGCATTTTCCAACTGCTCCAAAAACATGAGGCCCGCCTCCACTTCACGTGCGTCGAGATGCGCGACACCGACCATGCTGTTGACGCGGCCGATGCCCGTTGCAGTCCTGAGGGGCTGCTGGAGCAGATGCTCGAGTTGTCCGCTGAGTACGGCGTGGCCGTTGGCGGCGAAAATGCCCTCCAGCGGTACGACGGCTGGGCGTTTGACGCCATCATCCACTCATCATTCCATCGGGCGGCACAAAAGGGCAACTTGAGTCAGCTCACCTTTCTGCGCATGGGCGATCTAATGTTTGACCAGTGGGACGCCTTCACACATTTTGTGCGGCGCATGCGGTCGATCCCCTTGGAGCGGGCGCGGAAGGAGGCTGAACGGCTTGAGAAGGGCTCAGCCTCGCGCTCCGGCTCGCGCGACGACTGAGAGGGGAGGGGGGAGATGTTGGGGGGAAGGGAGGCGGGAACAAGACGGCCTTTGATAACGAATGGCGACAAACGACCAAGACCGATGACGACAAGGTCTGCACTTTTCCGCCGTGCCTGTCCCTCGGCAATTTATCCGTATCTAAGTCTCTCCGTCCTCATCCCCTCCCCGCCCTAAGTAGAAGATGGCGTTGACCTCCCCCACGGTCAGGTGGATGTCCCCCTCGCCCATTCGCATCGTCGTCTCAGCCTCGCCTGCGGCCCACCGAAACTCTGAGTCAGGCAAGGGGATCCTGAGGTTGCCCCGCGCCTCGATCGCGACAGGGTCAGCAAGCCGAATCTGCTGCCGCCAGTCGTAGCCCGCACGGCAGGGCACGAGGCTCCGGGATCCGCCCGACGAGAGCCCGAGTGCGAACGAGGGTCGATAGCCTAGGCCCTCGACGTCGTCCCCGAGGAGGGGAGCATACCGCGCCCGCACTGCCGTCACGATGCACGCGTCGGCGAGCAGCGGCGGCGCTCCTCTCCCGTCCTCGCCCCTGGCGAGGCCCCGCAGTGGTATCTCCTTTCGCCACCCAACCTCTCCCGACTCGGTGTCGAGGTGGAGGGTGCCTCCCAGCAGTGCGTCCCTCACTCGAACCTGGCACGACAGGAGACTATCGCGGAGGCGGAAGTCGGCGCCGAGGGTGACAGCCAGGGGAAAAAGCTTGACCGTCTGCGGGTAAGGGGCGGGAGGGAAGAGACCGTGGATGGAGGGCGGAGGGGTGGGGCTGGTTCTCCCTGCTTTCTGGGCAATGCTACTGCCACTGTCGCACACTCTTTGACTGCCATCGTTGCTATCGTTCTCGACGCCGCAGACGCCGTCGCTGCCACTGCCACTGCCACTGTCGCTGCTGGCGACAGTGCCGCTGCCTACCCTTCCCCCCCCCGCCCCTCCCCCCTGCCTTGCGTAGCTTGACGTGGTCGGGCGGCGCCGCGGCCCACGTGAAGCGGAGGCCCGGAGCGCTGCCCACCACGGTGCGTCGCGGTGGAGTCTCCGCGTACTCATTACTGCATTGGTCATTTCGTTGGGTCAGCCGAACCGCGGGGGCGAAGCGAAAGGACGGCGTAGCCCGCGACGCGGTGGGTCTCAGCCGCGTTGTCACCTCCTGGCTCGTGGAGGCCTGTCGCGAGGTAGCGGCTCGGATTACGTCGCCTTCGGAGTCCATGGCGTCGCGTGTAGTTTTGCTAGCGCGGCGCTTCACCGGACACGAACCCGACAGGTCGACTCGACAACGTCGACGCGACAAACCCTTGCTGCCAGTCCATCCTAACGGATAGACGCGCCAAATCGGAGACACTGGCGTCACCCACCTGAGGTAACGCACTCTCTTCTCTCCACTGAGCTGCTCGAACACGTATAAAAGAATCATAGTAGACGAGGCAAGGCCAGGCCCGACAAGGTCACGGACAGGCAGGCGGACTGGCCTCTTCTGCGCGTTCCTGGGAGCTCCGGGGCTCCATCATATTCAAGCGAGACCATGTTGCCTTTTTATCACTCTGAGTGTCACGACGATTCGCGAAAATTAACCTCGCCGTCGCGGGGCTTTTGACAGCGACGAGGTTCCCAACGCGACCCCGACGCGACCGTGATCCCTCCCAGGCGCCGCCACCGCCGCCACCGCCCAGCATGCCAGACCTCGCCATCTCCCCCCCCACCAAGATGGACGCCTCGATCAACACGGACGAAAGCTTACCCTCTCCCGCCTACCCCCACCGCCATGTCGTCGTCGGCATCGACGGCGGCCCCCGGGGTCGAGCGGCGATGCGGTGGGCCTGCCGCGTGTTATTGAGGGGCGGCGACGCAGACCTCCACCTCGTCACCGTCCTTCCCCCGCCTCACCTCATTGTTGCCTACCCCCCGGGCTTCACCGCCCCTGGCAGCACTGTGAGGTCTGCCGCCACCCGGCGCGCTGAGGAGAGGGACGACGAGGCCCGTGCCGCCGCCCATCTCGAATTGTGCGCGAGCGAGGCCCAGGCTTACTTTCCGACCGTGCGCGTCTCCTCTCACCTCGTGCCCCACGCGGGTGGAGCGAGCGGCGCTGGCAGGGGGTTGCTCGAGTTTGCGGAAGGGTTGGTGGCGACGCTGCCGATGCCAGCGGCACGGCGACGCGTAGCCCTTGTCGTCGGCACGCGGGGCCTCTCAGCCGCGGGCAGGGCGGGAGCTGCACTCGTCGGGCTCGGCTCCGTCGCCGAGTGGCTGGTGGGACAAGAGAGGGGGGTGCCGGTGGTGGTGCATCGGTCGGGCGCCGAAGAGGTCCGACCGACGCCGCAGGAGATCGCAGGACAGACGGGCCTCCGGGTCCTCGTCTGCGTCGACGGGTCGACCGCGAGCGAAGCGGTGCTCGATTTTGCTCTCCCCTCGGTCCTGGTTGCGGGCGACAAAGCTGAACTCCACGTCGTCTGCGCCGCCCCGCCAGCGCCCCCCCCCGACGCGGCGGGCGCGAAGGGGAGGTGGGGTGCCGCGGGAGGCTACCTTGGCGGCCTGGATGACGCCGCGGCCGACACGTTCGAGGAGGGCGACGGCGACTCTGCGGCGCGCGCTCTCGCGCGGGCCACCGACGTGTGCATGGCCGCCATCGACGAGGCCGCCGACCGGTGCATGCCCCGGTCCAGCATCTTCTGGCGCGCCTTGGCACCCGAGGGGGGGGCGTCGGGCGTCGCGGAGTCCATTCGGCACTACGCTCGAGTCAACCGGATGGATCTTGTGGTGGTTGGCAGCCGGGGCCACGGGGCCCTCCGTCGAACGCTCGACTCGGCCCTGGGTGTGGGGTCAGTGAGCCGGTGGCTCCTCCACCACCTCGACACCTGCACGGTAGCTGTTACCCCATTCCCCCGAGGGAAGGGGAGCGGGCGGTTCTCCCAACATGGAGAGCGGGTCAAGGGGCCCGATGCCGCCGAGGCAGACAGGACGGCCGCCGTCTCACCGGCGGGCCCGCCGGCGGGGCCCGTCCTCGGTCCGGGGGGCAGAGCGACCGCACCCCCGGTCCCACCCCCCTCGGACGCGTCGGGAGGCAACGACCAGCTCCGTCTCGCCGGCACCGCCCTCGAGGCCTTCACGGTGCCCGTCGACTCCAACGAAGCCGATCGGCAGGTCGCCCGTTGAAGAGGGGCTGGGACGATAGGGGAGACGAGAGAGGGGAGAGCAGGGAAGGGTAGGGGAGAGGGCCGAGGTCTCGCCGGGGGGAGGGGAGGGGAGAGGGGCTGTACCTCGTCGAAGTTGAGGTCTTGTCACCATTCTCCCATGCCCCTTCGATTGCCCACTCACGCGCATGCTCACGCGTCGTCCATCCTCCCCCCCTCGAGATCGTCAAGGAGACCAGCGCAAGCGTCCCCGAGCAGGTCGAGAACGAGGTCGAATCCGTCTCTTCCGCCGTAGTAAGGGTCCGGGACAGAGTCGTATCGAGCTGACCACTTCTCCGGATACCACTGAGACATCTGGCGGACCTTGCGAACCACGAGAGCCGGGCACTCTCCCCCCCAGTGGGCCGCGGCGCGCTCAACGGCCTCGGCGTTGTCCCGGTCCATCACGACGACGACAGTCGAGTCGGCGAGGTCTGCCCGGGTCAGCGGTCTCGACCGGCTCGTCAGGATAATCTTCCGGTCGGCGGCCGCGCGTGTCATGCGGCTGTCAGCGGGATCACCCTCGTGGTAGCTGCTGCCGCCTTTCTTGTACCAGTTGTGGCTGCCACCGCCCGTGCCGCACGAATCGACATCGTACCGGGCCGCGAGGCCGCGTTGCTCAACTGCGGCGCGGAAGACGGCCTCGGCCGTGGGGCTCCGGCAGATGTTGCCGAGGCAGACGAAGAGGACGCGACGGTGGGGGGGGTCGCAGTCGGAACCGGCGGGGCGAGCCTGCGGGCGAGGGGCTGGGGCGGGGGTGTCGGGCATGGGGTCTCGGCGTGAAAGTGAGGCCGTCTGGCCCTGCGGGCGAGCCGAGCGCACCTGTCTGGATATGGCATTAGAATGACCGCGGACCATTTTCCGGTCGCGATAGCCGAGTGGGGCGCGAACGGCGACGTATAACGACGGCAACGAGGTGACCAGGTTGGCAAGCGGCACGGGGACGGTCGCCGCCCTCCCGCGACGGATTCGCCGAGGCGGCGGCCGCGCCGCTGGGGCAAGCGTGCGTTGCTCCACTGTGGCGATGCCCCCCATGTGTCACTGCGGTCGGGATACTGCGGGCCGGCGCATCAGCCTGCGCGTCGGTCTCCGCATTGGCCTCACGGGACAGCCCGACGTCACGAGCGCCCCCCCCCCGCCCCGCCGCCCAACCACCCCACCACAAGCTCCCGCACACGTCGTTCCACCTCCTCAATGCTTTCCCCAGTATCGAGCAGGACATCCCCCCGACCGGCCTCCAGCCGTGCCGCGCGTCTTTCCGTCGTCCACTGCGCCGCCAGGATCCCTTCGACCCTCGCTTCGTCCCATCCCGGCCGTGCGAGCGCCCGTCGCCGCTGTTCCTCGACCGAGCAGGCACACAACACGACGACGTCGACGGTCGACTCAAGCGCGGATTCGAACAGGAGAGGCACGTCAAGCGCCGCTGCCGCGAGACCGCGCGACGCCGCGTCGGCGAGAAACGCGTCGGCATCGGCACGGACGAGTGGATGAACGAGGGCCTCGAGAGCAGCTCGTTCCTCTGCCTTGCCGGGGCCGACGACTCGTTGGCGGAGTAGGCGACGGTCGACACCGCCAGTGGCGGGGTCCACGACGCCTGTTGGGGGAAAAGTGGAGGGGGCGGGCGTCGGGTTGGTCTGGTCGGTCGGGGTTTTCTTCTTCCACCCCCCACCCCCCTTCTCCGTCGCTCGCCAGGGAAGGCTGCCTGGACGGGCCCGACAGCACCCCCCCCCGGGGCGTAGAGCCGGTGGACGGCCGCATCAGCGCAGTGCACGGGCACGCCCAGCGTCGTCATCGCGGCCGCGACGGTGCTCTTGCCGGTTGCCACCCCACCAGTCAGGCCCACGACCAGAAGCGGGCGACGGGGCGCATCGGGGTGCCGCCTCGCCTTTGACGACGACGAAGACGCGGGCCGCGACGACGTCGAGCCCGCGCCTCCAGATGACGCCGACAACGCGCCGTGTATTCGAGACGCAAGGCGTGAGAGTGGGGCAGCGAGGAGGGAGAAGTACTCTGGCCGCGTCGCGAGACGTTGAGTCGCAGTGTGCTGTCTCTCTGGTCTCGACCAGCAAAAAGAAAGCAGCGCGGACGTACCAGGGCGCGTGACAAGAAAATCCGCCACCTCCGCCGTTCGCCGGCCCGGTCGGCTCGCTTTCGGGGTCGGCGGCTCCTCCCGCGCCCGGCCGCCGCTGCTGCCATCTGTTGCTCGCCGTCGTGCAGTGGCGCTCGAACCTCACCATGCTCAAGTTTGAGGGCAGCTCGCACTTCAGGATGCGCTTGGTCGTGGCCACGCTCGCGAAGGCGAGAAAAAAATCCGTCCCACCTCGCGCCACCCGGCCACTCAGGCCACCGTCGCCGCTGACCCACGGACTTCGCCCCCCCGACCTCGCAGCGCCCCCTTCGGATCGACCGTATCCGCGAGCGCGATCAGGAGCCCGGCCTGCGCGATTTTGAGGCATCCCTCCTCCGCCTGATCGAGAAGTGCAGTGCTGGCTTCGCCTGCGAGATCGACGAGACGGGGACACGCGTCCGCGTCCGCCCTGGCGTCGTCGGCCCAGTCCCCACCCTCGCTCGCCCCATTGAGCACGACTGCCCTCCGAGCCGCGGAGTTGGGTATTACATCGAAGCGCTCGCCCTGATCGGTCTTTGGGGGAGAGAGCCGTTGAGGGTAGTGCTGAGAGGATGCACGTCCCACCGGAAGGACCCCTCGGCCGACCGGTGGAGGTCGGCCACCTGCCCCCTTCTGGCGACGTGGGGGGTGGGGGGAGGGGGGTCGGACGAGGGGTTGGGGGCGGCAGCGCTGGGGGCCGGGGCGGGGGACCGGACAACGCATATCTCCGACGGCGGGGGTGGAGCCGACGGCGGAGGCGGCGGCGCGTTGGACGATGGGGCCGGCGGCCGGTCGGGCGGCCAGCGGGGTGACAAGGGCTCGGCTGGCGCCGAGGCGGCCAAGCGCCGCGCTGCCGGCGGGGCCGTGTCCGTCCGCGTCGTCCGCCGCGGCGCCCCCCCCGGTGGAGGCGGCGAGGTCGTCGTCACTGTCCAACCCGTCCGGCGCCTGCCTGCCTTGGACCTATTTGACCCGGGCCTCGTCCGCCGAGTCCGCGGCGTCGCCTCCTCCCAGCGCGTGTCGCCCCAGGTCGTCGCGCGGGCGGCTGACGGCGCCAAGGGAGCCCTTTTGTCCCTCCTTGGCGACGTCTTTGTGTTTTGCGATGCCCGTGGCGGGGCCCAGGCGAGGACGTTACCCCCCACCTTCCCCCACCTTGCCCCTCGTTCACCCCCACGCCCACACCCACCCCCGCCCCTAACCTCAACCCGACCCCCACTCCCATCACGCCCCAGGCCGGCCCCTCCCCCGGATATCAGGTGGAACTCGTGGCGGAGACGACGACAGGATGTCTGCTGTCGGCGGGGGCGAGTGAGGACGGGGCGGACAAGGGCGATGGCGAGGGCGTGGGCGGCGGCGGCATCGACGGCAGCCGAGAGCGGGCACGGTCGACGCCAGAGGAGGTGGGCCGGCGGGCGGCGGGCCGTTTGGCCGAGGAGGCGCGGCGTGGAGGGTGCGTCGACTCGGGACACCAACCCCTCGCTCTGATTCTCGCCGCCCTGGGGCCTGCTGAGGCACAGAGGATCCGCATGGGGCCGCTGACCCCGGGTGCCGTCAGGACGCTGCGGCTCTTGCGAGATGCTCTGGGCGTCCGGTTTGCCCTGCAGGCCGAGGAGGAAACGGGGACGGTCCTTCTCACCTGCGTGGGGACGGGCACGACGAACGTGGCGCGAAAGGCTCGCCTGTAGTGTTTTGAGGGAGAGAGAGAGAGACGGAGAAATTGTTGACTTGCCGTCCCGTGTCGATCGCGCTCACCGAGACAAGCTCACGCCGACAGGCCTGCGGCGGCGGCGGCAGCAGCGGCGAAGGCCTGCCCGAGGTCGGCGTCCGCGGCAGCGTCAACGAGAGAAGGCGGAGGGAGAGGAAGTCCCGCCGCCACCTCGGCCCGTGCCACGGCCGCCAGGCGTGCCGCCGCCCCCGCCGGATCCCCTGCGCGCACCCGAGCGCAGGCGGCGTTGTGTGCAGCGTCACGCCGGTCTCGGGGCCGGCCCAGCCGACTCCAGTCGGCGTTGCGCCAGGGGTCGGCGGGGTCATACCCGGCGCCCCCCTCGACGATCGACAGGGCCGCATCGTAAGCCCGAGCCGCGTCAGCCGCCTCGGCAGTTCCGTCGTTCCCGGCGGCCCTTGCCGCCTCTGACGCGGCCCACGCCGCCTCGGCCCGGCCAATCCACCCGTCGGCGCACCGCCGGTCGACCCTGAGGGCGGCGTTGTAGCCTTCGGTCACGGAATCGGCGCGTGCGACGGCGGAGGTCGCAGGATCCGTCTCAGCTGCGGGAAGAAAGAAAGACAGGCGGAGGGGGTCGGGGGGTCGGGAAGGCGACAGACAATGAGAGTGAGAGAAAGAAAGAGAGAGAGACCGAGTAAGAGAGAGAGAGAGGGAGAGAGAGACTTGCCCTCGGCCAGCGCGGCGAGGACGTCCCCCCGCGCGCAGTGGGTCTCCGCGTCGCCCCGGTGGAAGGCCGCGGCATCGGCGAGAGTCCGAGCCGCCTCCCGCAGAAGCGCCGCCCTTCCGGAGGGGGGCGGTGGGAGTGGCGCCGGGGCTGCCCCCACCCCCGGCTCCTCCGGCGGAGGGAGCTCCTGCGCATCGGCCGCCAAGGCGTCCGTCACTGCGTCTGGTAGGTCCATAGCGAGCTGACCCCATCCACTCCCCCAGTCGTGGAGGAGAGCGGGCAGATCGTCCCCCCTCTCCTGCTCGCTGACGCTGCACGCCGCTGTCCACGCCGCCCGGGCGCGGCGAGCCAAGAGGAGAAGAGAGGCAGGGTCGAGCTCAGGGCACCGGGCACCGAGGGCAGCGGCGCGGGCGAGGCAGCCCCCGAGGTTGGCAAGGGCAGGGGCAGCGTCGTCCGGGGGAGGGGCGGCGGGGGGGGAGGAGGACGAGGGCGGGGGTGTGCCAGCCCCCGTGGCCGTCGTCCATCGGTCCTCCCCGCCCGCGGCGCGGGCGTAGACGCGCGCAGCACGGTCGAGGGCGGCGAGAGCTATGGCGCGGGCAGCAGCGGCAGCGGCAGTGGCAGAGGGGTCGGCGCCGTCCGACGGGTCGGCGCCGTCCGGGCACCCGGCAGCGTCGAGGGTCGCCTCGGCCAGGGCGCAGAGGGCGTTCCCGACCGAGACGTCGCGCCCATCGGCGGCTTCCCCACGCGGGGATCTCTCTTGCCCCGGGGTGGGGGCGGGGCCGGGCAGAGGTGCGTCGGGCCCGTAGCCGGGGTCGTCAGAGTCGCCGCCCAGCACGGCCGCGCTTCGGGCGTGGGCGACCGCGTAATGGGATAAAGCGTCACGCAGGAGAGCAATGGCGCGTGAGGCAGCCTCAATCTCTCCCGCGGGGTCGCCTAGGGGGCCGTGGGCGGCGCGGGCGACGTCGCCGACCCGCCCGGCCCACGCGACGAGGGAATCGGCGAGGTGGTCGTGGGCCGTCGCTGCGGCGATGGCGCCAGCCCCGTCCTCGTCGGCGAGTTCGCACGCCCTCAGCAGAGCGCGGCAGGCCTCCTCGTTGCGTTCGGTTCCCTCCCCGGCTTTGGCGCGCTCGGCTCGCTGCTGGAGCTTGAGGCCCTCGTCCAGCGCTGCTTTCCAGGGCGCCGCAGTAGTCGCCGTGGCTGTTGTTGCCCCTTTTTTCGCCTTCTTCCCGAGTTTTTCCCGTCGCCCTGGAGGCTCGTACGGCTTCGGAGTCATCGTTACAACGAGTCTCGGGGGCCGAGGTCGACCACGCTTGGGCGCGGACGCCGGGGGCGGCTCTCTTTGCCGCTCCGCGAACGACACGGCCTCGGCCGCGGTGAGCGACGGGACTCGAGCGGCGGTGGAGTGCGCGTGACGACGCGGAAGTTCACCTACGTCCACAGCACCCGTCGTTCGCGTCCCGCCGCGTCACGGGAAGTGCGAACCAGGATGTGGAGAGGGCGTGGTGGAGCGCCCGCTCCGGCCGTCGCGCCTTTCTCGCGCCGCCCGAATGCGGGCGGAGGAGACCAATCGGCGTCGCCTCTCGATATACGCACCCTTCTGTCCCCGAAGGCGCAGAGGGCGCCGCAAGTTTGCGCTAGCTTTATGAATATTGCCCAAAAATCGCTAGAGCATCACCTTTGTCCGCTCCCAGCTGGCCTCGCCCCCGCGTGTGTCACGTCGCCGCCCCTGCCACCCCCGCCGTTCGCTGGACGACGGAGTCCGCGCCGTCGCCGACCCCGTTGACGACACGATTCGGACTGGTTGCGGAAGACCCCGGGCTGGGCACTTCACATGGAGAACGCTCGCTCTGACGAAGGCGACGCTCCCCGCACGTTCGCCACATCGCCGTCGTCGTCGTGGCTGCCGTCGCAGAGCGGGTTGTCGTCGCAAAGCGAAAGTGCGTCATCAGAGAATGAGAGTGAGCCCGACGAGGCCTTCCTCGCTGCCGCCGTGCTGCCCTTGCCGTCCTCCAACGACTACAACTACCTCGGTCCGTGCGTGCCGTTCGACGACGACGACGACGGTGACCCTCAGCCGCCGGCCTTGACCTCATCGTCAACGGCGTGGCTGCCCGTGGTCCAAGCACCCCCCTTCAACTACCCGCTGCCAGTTCCGGGCGAACGCTTCCCGATGCAGATGGGTTGGGTGGGCCCGATGGTCACGTGGACAGGGCCCGAGGCGAGCCCTCTGAGGAAGGCGCTTCTGTGGCAGAGTCGCCCCCGTCCGACGCCGACCCCGCCCTCTTCACCCTCTCACATCCCTGCAGGGAGTGCCGGACGGGCGCGCCCAGGGCCGCCGTCGTCTCTTCCTCCTTGCCGTCGTCCAGACCCCCCCCTTCACGATCGACGACATATCCGAAGACGTCGACGGGTCCGACCGGCTCGGATCGATACGGCTGCGGACTAGGCTAGTTGTCTGCGAGGCAGTGGAGCACCGCACCGGCTGGCCAGGCGGGCTCTTCTCCCAGCCATCTCTTGTCTGTGTCGCTCGATGTCACGCTGTGCTGGCTGCGGAGGAAGAGCGCGCCGCGTTTGAGCGGACGGTTCCGGGGTGGAGCCTGGTGCGGGTGCCCCCAGCGGCCCTCTGGGCCGAACCCGACCCGCCGCTCGATGAGCCTCCGGGGTTACCTGAGGGTGTTTTTGAGGGCGCCATTGTGGCAGCCGAGGTGGAGCCACGCGCCACACCGGGCGGAGGCCGCCCAGGCCGGCCCGCTCCGGCTGATCTGCACGCGCCGCGCTGGGCAATGACCGTTGCCGACCCTGCCGTCCTCGCCCGACGAGTTCTCTCGCGGCTGGTCGCCGAGCGGCGGGCGCCTTCATCTTGTGACGCGATCGAATGGGCCACGTATCGGGGCTGGCCCAATGACGGCGGGTCCGACCCCGACCCTTCCGCTGTTGTGGACCCCGCTCCCCCCCCGTCGTACTCTTCTGGACTCGCACGGCTCAAGCGACACGCCCGGCTCGACCCGCTTCGAGTCGTGTGGCAGGCAATCCGACGCGCGCCCGGCCTCCAGGCCAACGGCGCGCTCTTGCCCCTTGCCGAGGCCAGCAGCGGCGGCGCCGATGATGGTTCGCCAGAGGGCCTCGCGACTGTGGCGGCCTTATGCGGCGGTGACGGCTGCACGGCAGCCCGGGCGCTCCACGCCGTTCTCCAACGTTTGCCTCCCCCGGGTGCGACCGTCGGTATGAGCTGCGCAGGCTGCTGGGAGCGGCGCCGCTGGGCCGAGCGGCGCCACCGGCAAGGGGCCGCAGTGGCCGGGGCCGAAGTCCCCACGCTCCCCGCCTTGCCTCCGGGGACATTCCGCCTCCCCTTCGAGGGCCGCCACCTCCTCGAGGAGGGCGGGTCGCACGGTCCGCCGGTCCCGCGCCAGCTCCACCTCAGCCCCGACGGCTCCCTGATCGCCCTCGTCCTCGTCGCCCCGGACGAGGCTCAGCGGGGGACCCCGGGCTCCGTCGGTCTGCTCCGCGTCGTCTCGCCTCCGCTGCGCGAGGGGACGTGGTTTCCGGGGCGAACCTGGCAGATTCTCATCTGCGCCGCGTGCGACCGGCAGCTTGGGTGGCTCTTCCGGCGGGCGGGTTCCTCCCCAGGAGAAGGAGACTTCCCGGCTGACGGCAGCTTTGGCGCCGACGAGGGGATGTGCGTGGGCCTGAAGCGGGACTCTATCGTCGTCGGAAATCAACGGACGAGGGCGATACCCGTGCGTGTTTAAACATTCCATGACTCCCTTACTAATCCCACCCGTCGGCCTCGCCCCGCGCTCTACCCCTTTGTCGGAGCTGCCGATCGAACGACTCCAGCTCCGCTCGTTCGGCGGCATCGAGGATGTCGCTTGCCCTGTCGCCGTCGCCGTCGCCCCGGAGGAGGCGCTCGAGCGCTCCGCTCCTCCCCTCCCGCCCTCTACCATCCTCGAGCTCCCCTAGGGCCTCGGCCGAGACCCGGGATCCGGGCGGCCGGGGCCGTGGCGCGAGCCACCCACTGCCCCCCTCGGTCGACGCGACGCGCTCGAGCTGCACGGCCGCCACCCCCGCCGCCAGCGCGAGCCAGCACGCGGAATCCTCCAGCGCCCCCTCGGGGCCAGCGACCAGCCACGGGAGCGCCAGCGCCGCCGCCGTCAACACGCGTCGGGTCCGTTCGGCGCTCTCTCCACCGTCGCCCCCTCCGTCCTCGAGGGCGAGGAGGAGGAAGCTCGCCCACGACAGGTACGGCACGACGGAGACGAGGCCGGCTAGCGTCCACATGAGATCGGCGCCGTCATCGTTGTCGTCGTCGTCGGCGCCGATCTCGTTGCAGCGCCGGCCCTTCGCACGGGCCTCGTCTGAACTGTCGGTCAGTGAGGGCAGCGCGAGGGTGGTTGCGACCAGAGCGACCAGAGCCGGCATTGCAGTCAGCAGCATGACAAAAGGTGATGCGTCGTCCTGCGGCGTCGAGTTAGAGGGTGAAGATCGCGCACGGGAGGGACGAGAGCCACGGCTGCGTGGCTGACGAGGACCGGCGCGGGAACGGGCGCTGACCGCGCCCCGCTCGCCGAGGAAAGCGCCAGAGAGTTGACCGCGGTCGGTTTGGCAATGCTGAGACTTGCTCGACGCCGTCTGGGCTGTGCGCGGCGAGAGACGAGCCCAGGGCCTTGCAACACAATGGGCACCACCGAAGGCGCCGGACCGGTCCTTGCCGACACTGCGCAGCTCGAAATGGGCATGACGGCGGCGGGCGCGGCGACCGACAGCGGGGGTGAGAGATAGGGAGGAACGGGAAACGCCTGGGCGGGGAACTCGGGTCGACCCTTTCGAGCCGAACTTAGAGCCCCGTTGCCACCGACCCCCGCCGGCGCAGCGCGGCTCTTGCCACCCCAAGTCAGCGAGGGAGCAGTCGCTTCTCACTTCTTCTTGGCGTCGTAGGCCGCCTTGGCCTTGTCGTACTTCTCCTTCTCCTTCTCGGCGGCAGCCTCGTACTTCTTCTTGTCCTTGTCACCGATGGCGCGCCACGCAGCGCCCAGGGCCTTGAGGACGTCGGGGGCCGACATGCCGGCGTTGGCCTTGATGACGTTGGCCCGTTCGTCCTTGCAGAAGAGCATGTAGGAGGAGAGGGGACGCTTGGGGGCGTTGGGGTCCTTCTCCTTCTTCTCCTTCTTGGCGGGCTTGGCCTTGGCGGCGGCCTGGGGGGGGAAGAGGGGGGAG
>Ga0181574_10000523_pt1 | contig 35410 bp, 20 predicted proteins | sample 101ome_24_FD_145600 | JGI IMG/M metagenome (GOLD analysis project Ga0181574, IMG submission 145600) | Coastal salt marsh microbial communities from the Groves Creek Marsh, Skidaway Island, Georgia - 101410AT metaG (spades assembly) | ecosystem: Environmental > Aquatic > Marine > Intertidal zone... | reverse complement strand
GCTGTCCGCGAAACCGTCCCTAGATCCATCGAAACGACCCGCGCGTCGCGTCCGGCGTCGCCCCTCCTCGCCTCGCCGCACCGAAGAACCGAAGAACCGAAGAACCGACGACGACGACGACGACGACGATGGGCGCGAGAGAGAGTCCCGCGGCCCGTGAGTCAAAAAGTCAAAAAATCATCATCATCCAAACTAAACCCGCGTCTCGATCGAACGCGTCGTCGTCGTCGTATTCGATACCGAACGACCGGCACACGGATATCTACAGTACGACTAAAAAGAGTGTACTTTGTACTCACATACTGGTAATAATAACCATGTGTTCTGCGCATTCACCGATCGCGACTCGTCGTCGTCGACCGCTCGATCGATGGAGACGCGAGAGCGAGACGCCCGGGATCGGCGCGGCTCCTCTCGACCGAGATTTGCGATCCGCGGCAAAGATACGATCCGGACGGTTTCGGTTTTGTAAAAAAAATGTGTTTTTTTTAATGGGTCCTGACTCGCCGATTGTGCGAGAGGGGACGCACCCCCGCGTTCGTCCGAAAATCACATCCGTCCGAAAATCACATCCGTCCCTTCGTCTCGATCGATCGAGTGAAAACACCGACGCGCGCGCGAGGGGTGATGGGTGAAAACACGGGTTCGGTGTCGAAAACGCGATCGGCGATGGAGGATAAGGAAGGGTGAAGACGACGCGCGATGATGGTGGCGCCATGGGTGCGACGTGGTCGAGAGGGCGCGCGGGGCGACGCGCGAGAGCGAGACGCGCTAGGACGGACGGACGATCGGACGACGCGGTCGAGGGAGCGTCCGATTGAATCTCGCGCGTTCGCGGTGGGGACCGAGGCGACGGTTGACTCTCGAGGGTGTTCCATAATATACGTACGACTCCGTGGGAGACGCATCGTCGTCCTCGTCGAGGCGTGGATACGATGATGGCGCAGACGATCGGGGCGACGCGCCCGACGACGTGCGTGACGTCCAGAGGACGGGATGCGGGGCGAAAAGGACTCGTGAGAGGTGGTGAGCGACTTCGAACGATGCGAGGGAGAGCGAGCGGGAAGACGATGGCGGTGCAGTCGCCGAGTAAGCCGGCGGATGCGCCGACGCGGTCAAAGGAGGAGGAGCCGTTCGCGCAGCAGTACAGAGACTACGCGACGGGATACGCCTCTGTTCCGGGTTTGGAGTATGAAAGTATGGGATGGGTCACGGAAGTGGAGGGTGAGATTCCAAAGGAGATGGTTGGGACGCTCTTGAGAAACGGTCCGGCGATGTACGAGAGAGACGGGTTCGTCAAGTCGTACTTGGACGGCGACGGGATGGTGACGTCCATCGCCATCAAGGATGGCAAGGCGTACTTCCGTAACAAGTTTGTCCGCACAGAAGACTTTGAAAAGGAAGAGGCACTCGGTAAGTTTACCGAACCATCCATTTTCACCGCCAAGGATCCGAGATCTCCGGCGTTTGCGTACCGATTGTTCAACGACATTTTGGGCGGCAACCTCAAGCGCAAGCAAAACGGCGCCTACAACGTCATCAACTGGGGTGATTCCTTGGTTGCTGTTGATTACAAGAAGCCGTATGAACTCAATCCAGACACGCTTGAAACTATCGGTCACGGTGCGAGCGATCTTTCGAGCGTCATGCACACGTCTCACTACCGCACGGTGACTGAGCCGGATGGCAGCAGGCGTTGCGTCGCGTTTCTCAACGAGGTCAACTGGCGCACCGAGACCACGAACGCCGTCTTCTACGAGTTTGACGAAAATGGAAAAGAAGTGGCGCGACGTGCTTACGATTACCCGGCGTCGTACGTGCATGATTTGATCGTGACGGAGAATTACTACATTCTGTTCGACTGTCCCATCAAAATTGATTTCCCGGCGGTGTTCACCAAGTACATCTTTGAGAAGTCTTGTCTCTCTGAGCTCATCTGCGAAGACACCGACCGTCGGCCCTTGTTCCGAATTTTCCCGCGCAGAGGTGAGTCTAGAGAGGTTCTCACCGCGCCGGCGGACTACTGGTGCTACGCCTACCACCACGTCAACGGTTTCGAAGACAAGGATGGCAACGTCGTCTTTGACACGTGCACCTGGGACAAGTTTACGTTGTACTTCACCGACATTTGCAACCCGAATGGAAAGGACAACTTCCCGCGTATGAAGCTGAGCCGTTTCATCATCGACATGAAGAAGCTCGAAGCGAAACACTACTTGCTCAGCGACGTTCCGTGCGAGCTTCCCATTACCAGCTGGGACTACACCGGCCAGGATTACGAACACATGTACTTAAGCACATCCGTTGGCCGCACTGAAGACGGCATTAATGGCCCCATGCAGGCGCTTTCCAAGGCTTCCATCAAGCCGGAAGAACAAAAGCTGTATTATGAAGAGCAATGGATTCCGGGCGACAGAAAGTTTGCCATGGAACCGTTCTTCGTCCCAAGACCCGGCGGTACCGAGGAAGACGACGGTTGGGTTGTCGCCCTCGTGCACGATGCTGCTTACGAAAAGAGCCAATTCGGAGGCCGTGGTACGGAAATGGTCATCATCGATGCCAAAAAGTTCTCCGAAGGCCCGGTTGCGAGACTTCGACTCCCGTCGTACGTGCCGTTCGGCGTGCACGGCTCGTGGAGCCCCAAGTACGTCGCCGGTCCGCCGAAGGAAGATGAACTCAGGAGATTAGAAGAGTTGCGCGCTAACAACGATGGACGCCCCATCAGCCTTGGTACAAACGCGGCGGAACCGGTGATTCACAGCACCCCGACGCCGCAAGCCATTGGAGTTGGTGTTGCCGGCTTGGTGCTTGGTATTACTGCACTCAGCTCCATCATTTCTTAAGAATGGAAAATCGACACGTGAACTCGTAATGGTCACGAGAGTAATAGCTATGCTACGCGTAAGTAAATATCTGAACAGATGTAGAATTAACTAAAGACGTCTAAACAATTTACAATCCTACTGTGCGTCGCCAATCGATCTTTCACTCTGCGAACAGCTTTGTGTCTGAATCAACAATTTTCAGCGCAGCTTTGACTTTGCCGTTCAACACATGCAATTCTTTAGGCGAGTCGGTCAGCTTGCGCTCTCTCGAGTGCCGTTCGCAGAACACCTCGAGTCTGTTCCAGGCCTCCTCGAGTTCGTCTTCGGGGACGGTGATGACGATCCGCAGGTAGCCTGGCGCGTGAAAGCACGTGCCTGGAAGAACTAAAACGGACTCCTCGGCGAGTAATCGTTTTGCAAACTCCACATCGGTAAACGTCTCGTCATCTCCACCGAACGCGTCTGGTTGCATTCGTACCAACACGTACATTGCGCCTTGGGGCTCAGATGGCACACTCAACCCTCGCACACGAGCGCATCGCTCCAAGCAACTCGAGCTCGCCTTCCTGAGCACTTCCAATGTACCTTCCAGCCATTCGCCCTCATCTGCCTCGAATATACCAGGAATAGCCGCTTGAATCGGAGTCGGTGGGCCGAGTGAAACCTGACAGAGGTTGTTGATTGCGAGCTGCACGCCTGCAGTGGCAAGAATGCGATTGTAATCGTGCATCACTAACCATCCGACGCGCCAGCCTGGGGCGAGCCAACGCTTGCTCAACGCACTCACCGACATGACGGGAACACGTCCACTAAAAGACGCGACTGGAATGAAAGGGCGGTCGACATCGAAAGCGACGTCTTCGTAAACCTCATCGGCTATGATGGGCAGTCGAAGAGCCTCACACGTGGCGCAGATGGCTCGCAAGTGTTGCTCGCTGTACACGGCACCGCAAGGATTGCTCGGGTTGTTCACAATGATGGCCACCGTGTCCTCGTCGCGCAACCGTTCAACGTGTTCGAGGTCAATTTCCCATCCATTATCGCCGTCTAAATCGTAAAATTTGTACTCGACACCGTGTCGATTGCACAAAGTCTCGTAGAGCGGAAATCCAGGTCGTGGTAACAACACGTTCGCCTTGTCGATCGCTAACGCCGCGATTGCGTGTGAGAGTGCTTCCGAACAGCCAACAGTCATGAAGACGTCGTCCACATTCAACGCAGGTCTATCGGGCACGGAGTATCGAGCAGCCACAGCTGCTCGAGCGCTCGGGGCGCCGGCGCTCGCCGTGTACCCGTTGTACGTGTACGCTCCGAACGCGCTCGACACCTCCTCCACAGCTGATCCGGGAGGCAGCAAATGACCAAACACAGTGGGATCACCCTGGGCGAGAGAGATCAACCGCTTATCCGGGTTCGCCAAGCCAACCATATCGTCCACAATGCGCCGAATGGGATTACAGAGGTCTCGAAGCGACGAAGCCCTGACGTTCCAACCATCGCGATGATACCCATCGACCGACTTTCTGCGCTCGCAAGTCATCGACATTCGTCTCGTCGCCGTCCTCGAAGTCTCTTCGCTCGCCGTCATCCTCGCCGCGTCGCGTTTCGAGCGGCGGCGCTATTTTTGGAAGCCCCCGCCAGGCACCACGGACACGAAATTTCCCGCTGCCGCCAGGTCGCTGACGCGATCCGTGGGCGCGTTCACGGCTCGCGTGTGTTGTGCGAACTTTCTTGCCGAGTTTCGCGTGCAATTTCGCGCGCGCGCGACGTGCGATGAAGTGGCGCGCGCGCACGATGTGAATCGACGTCACGCGCTTCAGGCTGCTGCTGTGGAAATTTGGGCTTGGTGAGACTGAAGGCTCTTGGGATTGTTCGCACCGGCGCGCGTCCATTCTGATCAAGGGAAGCTAATGAATGTGAGTATGACTAATAAAAGAATATCTACGCTATAGTTTTGAAATTTGCCGCGCGGTGGCGACGCCAGCGATGAAATCGAGTACGGATCGAGCGACTTCGAGAGGAATCTCCATCGGCCCAAGGTGGCTGTTATCTGGAAACTCGACGAGCGTTCCTCGCCGCACCTCGCGAGCTATCACCGGGGCGATGACTGCAGAGTATATGGGAGATGTACCATCGCTTGCGAAGGATGTACCCTTGGCGATGACGACGGGACAGCTTACTTTGTTTAATTTGGCAAACGCCTCGATTTCCTTGTCGCCCGCCTGGTAAATGCTAATTTCCGTCTCAGACGCGCACGCGAGGGTCACTCCCGCGCCGTTTGGGTCGTCGACGAACCCACCTTTATTGACGTACGCATCCAATGCGTCCCCGTTCCACGCGCTCATGGGAAGCTTGCTCTTATACGCCTTCAGCGCCTCGGCACAGCTAGCGAATGTCGATCTTCGCCTCGACGCGCTCTTCACCATGTACGACGTCGACGCCATCAACGGCGACCCAGGCGAGACATCCATCCCAGGCAACGCTTCCGGAGACACGATGAATATCGGCTCAAACGCGTACACGCTCCTAAACGTCCCCGGCCGCCGCGCCTCACACATCAACAACGCGTGTCCGCCGCACGAGTGCCCGAACGCGTGACACCCGTGCAGCCCCAACGCCGTCACCACCGCCGCGCAATCGTCCGTCAGCGCCCTCCACGTGTACTCTCCCTTTACCACCCGCCCACTCTTCCCGTGTCCCCTAAAATCTAGCGCGTAACACGCGTACCCAGCCGCGACGAACGCATCCATCATCGGCGCAAACACACCCCCGTGAAAACCGTTGGCGTGCGCCAACAACACCGTCCTTCCCGGATCCATCCCGGCGATCGCCCCGCGTTTCCGCACGACGATGGACGCGTCGTCCGCGCTCTCCACGCGGATCGTTTCCTCGGCGTCCCTCATCGTTCGGACGTCCACTCGCGCGTGTGACGCGTCAAGGCGCATGGATCGGACCATGTGGACGAATGATAATTCGGACATCTGGGCATTTTGGCATCCATGGAGCCGTTTGCCTCTCTCTGCGTTTAAAATGCGAAACGACAGACGCGAGGGAAGACGTCAGACGGTGACGACGGACGGCGACTCAGACCCGGGGACGCGGTTCTGTGTGAGCGCGTGCGTGCGTACGAACGTCGGTTGCGCGCGCGTAAGAAGAACGCGCGTGCTGTGGTGTGCCGTCGCGGAGAAGACGGGAGACAACTTGAACGAACCGAACGAACGAACGAATTTGAAAAGAAACGGGGAACGATGTTGGGACGGATCGAAGAGGACGACGCGGCGATGCCGACGACGGTCGGAAAGTTGCAGGTGATATTCGGACCGATGTTTAGCGGGAAATCGACCGAGCTTCAGAGACGGTTGAGGCGACACACGGTGGCGAGTCGGAGGGTGTTGGTTGTCAAGTACGCGGGGGATAATAGGTACGACGACAAGGTTGGTTCGAGTAACTCGGCGGTGACGCACGATTTGGCGACGATGCCGGCGCTGCCGACAAAGGATTTGAGTCATATCGATAACGTGGTGCACAATTACGACGTCGTTGGGATTGATGAGGCGCAGTTCTTTGATGACGTCGTCGGGTACTGCGAAAAGTGGGCACAGTTGGGGAAGGTGGTCATCGTCGCAGCTTTGGATGCCACGTTTCAGCGCAAGCCGTTCAAGTCTATTCTCGGTCTCGTACCTCTCGCGGAAGAAGTGACGAAGCTCACCGCCGTGTGCACCGATTGCGCTGCTGATGCGGCGTTCACGGCGCGTACGACGAAGGAAACTGCCGTGGAGGTGATTGGCGGCGCTTCGTGCTACAAGGCGGTGTGCCGCGCCTGCTATCCAAAGTATGCGGCGGAAATGCACGACAACGGCGCCACGGTTAAGGCTTCCGTGTCTACTCCGTCTGCGAAGCGCGTGGCTGAGCGCATGGGTGAGCTCACTCTCAAGACGCCAGCGCCGACGGCGAGTTCGTTTACGTTTGCGACGCCGGCGACGCCAAAGCTCGGGGCTCATTCGGCGTTGCCAAAGGCTAAGGACGTTGACTCGTCAACAGTGAAGAGCGCGAAGAAATCTAGAGGTTTTGGAGGTCCGGGTCGATCTCCGTTGAGCGATTTCATGAATAGTTCTGGTTTCCACCGCTCGCCTCTCAGCACTTTGCGCTAACAATCTTTTAGTCTGTCATCGCCTCGCTGAAATAGCCTGGTATCCTAAATTGTAAAAACTAGCTCATACACTCGCTAACCGTACTACAGTCTATCACAAAAACGAACCGCCGCCCGCGCCGCCCCCCTTCCCAAATCTATCTCCTAAACCACCGCCCGCGCGTTTCAGCGCCTCTTTGGTGCTCAACTCCCCAGGCTTTTTCAGCTTCAAGTCAGTGTCGCGATCGAACGGACGGTATTCCCAATTCGTTCCGTCAGTCGATCCATCTCCACTTTTGTCTTTCTTCTCCTTTTTTTCCTTCTTCTCCCTCCTAGACGACTCGCGTTGCTTTTCTTGGTGAATCTCCAAGAGCGATTTCGCACGTCGCGTCGCGTTGAATTCATCCACGAGTTTCTTCGTCTCTTGTTCCTTCGCAACAGCCGCTGGAAGAGTGTACTGCTGCGCTTGCGCTTGTAAGAAGAGTTGTCTTTCCCGCTGAGCGGCTTGTTGCGGGGTATCGGTCCAAGCCGCCACCATTTCAGCCGTTCGAGCGACTTTTTCCGTTTTGCGAAACGCGGTGACGTTAGCGGTGGGAGGTCCTTGATTCGGACGAGCCTCAGGCGGAAGGTGCGTCATCCACTCTTCTCGCGCGTTCCCAGTTTCTTTCGAGCCATCCAAAAGCTCGTCGTCTCCAGGCAGCGGATTGCCTTTGAGTCGTCTCCACGCGGCTTTTTGTCGTTCTTCGCCCAACCACCTCTCAAATTCTTCGCGATCCTTCGCATCGTTCCTCTTCGCGTCAACCTCAGCACGCTGCGCCTCGTCCGACAAGACGGCGTGTGCCTTTTTAATTGCATCGAACGCGTCCTTCGCGTCTTCGTGATTGCACTTATCCGGGTGCACCATGAGGGACAGCTTCCAATACTTCTTTTTGATGAAAGACGCGCTATCCTCTGGCGAGACGCCTAGAATGTCGTAGGCGTCACCCCCGCGCTTTGTGATGCGAACCAGTCGCGTCGCGCAAGCTTCACGCGTCTCATTACTCGTGTTCTCAATCTCGGCAACGAGCTCTGGCGGTGGCGGGCCGAAGGCGTCGCCAAATGAAAATTCTGCTGCGGCGGCTTCGAGCATGCTTTTCGGCGGAACCATCGGACCGAGCACTCGGCGAGCGGGCGCCTCCTCTGGAATGGGTGCCGGGCCAATCGGACCGATGGGCTCGGACGCAATCGGTTCTCTACCTTCATCCTCGCTATCGCTCTCTTGATCCGCCATGAGTGCGTGCGCTTCGTCGCCCACCAAGATTTCATGCTTTGCATGGCAACTCTTCGCCTCGGAGCGTTTTACCTCTCGCGCCTGCGCCCTGGCAGCTTTCTCTTGCGCTCGAGCTTCATCCTCCAACCAAGGCTCTCGAGCATTCACAAACGATGCTAACGAATCGGTAGATTCATCAAAAACGGCTCCGAATCGACTCAATAAATTCAACTCATCCTCATCCAGCGCCCATGCGCCCGTTCTGGATGACTTGACCAACAGAGCGTTGTCAAAGAAATACTCGAGATAATTTCGAACCTTTTCATCGGCGACACCCGCCGTGGCGACGCCTCGACCGCCATCAATCGTCCGCAATACATCTCTGAGGTTCGTTCGCTCCCCTGGAAATTTCGCCAGCATGTGTCGCAAAGCCTCTGTTGCGCGTCGGCCGAGCTCTACGCGCTCACCCGTGCGTCTCTCGCTCCTCTCTCTACGACCATCGTTGGATTCTGACCCCGACTCCGACGACTCCGACACCGACGAGCCCGATGAAACGGAATCATCCGAACGTTCCCTTCGTCTCCGTCTCTTCCCATCTCGATCCTCATCGCGTCGTCTTCTTCGCCGCTTGGATTTTGACGACTTTTCGCGCTTGTCTCGTTTTCCTCCTCTAGACGACGACCGACGTCCCTCCTCTTCCCGATCCCGTCGAGAACGCTTCGACGACTTTTTCCTTCGTCGGTCGCGATCCTTCCCCGCGTCCTCGTCGTCACCCCCCTCGCGTTTCGCGCGTTGATGCGCCGCGTACGCCGCGTTCAACGCTTGCACGTTCGTGAGTGCCGCACTCAACTGCGGATGGTTTCCAACCATGGTTCGGGTGGCGACGAAACCACGACGACGTCGGTTCGCGCGCGCGAATGATTCGCCGACCGTCCGTCGTCGACGGGTGGACCCACCTCGATCGGTTGTGTTCCCAGCGGTTCCGTGGAGCGCACTGACGACTCGAAGTCTGGTGGAAGCCTTCACTCTGTGACGCAGCCAGAGAGTTCGTTTGATTATGATGACGACGACGGCTAAAAACCTCGCAGACGTCGTCGCGCGCGTCTCCGCCGCGGCGAGGCGCGCATCGAGAAAACCCGAAGCCGTCCGACTCGTCGCGGTGAGCAAAACGAAGCCGGTGGAACAGCTGGCGGAGTGTTACGAAGCCGGGCAGAGGTGCTTTGGGGAAAACTACGTGCAAGAGCTCGTGGATAAAGCGCCGCGAATGCCGAGCGACGTGTCGTGGCACTTTATTGGACACTTGCAGTCGAACAAGGCAAAACTCATCGTGGATAAAGTACCGAATTTAACCGCGGTGGAGACGGTGGATAGCGTCAAGTTGGCGAATAAACTCAACGGGGCGGTGGAAGCGGCGACGGAGCGAAGCGCGGGGGCCTTGCGAGTCATGGTGCAGGTGAATACTTCGGGGGAAGAGTCCAAGCACGGGCTCGCACCCGGGGCGGATGTCGTCGCTTTGGCGAAACACATTGTTGAAAACTGTCCACAGTTGGCGTTTAGCGGATTGATGACGATCGGTATGCCAGATTACACGAGCAAGCCAGAAAATTTTGAGACGCTGAAAAAGTGCCGCGCCGAAGTGTGTGCGGCGCTCGGATTGAATGAAGACGCGTGCGAGCTCAGCATGGGAATGAGCGGTGATTTTGAAGCCGCGATTGAGATGGGGAGCACTAACGTTCGCGTCGGTAGCACGATTTTCGGTGCGAGGAATTATGCATAGACTTTTAGACAAACGGATGCGCGCCCGCCCGTTGTAAAATTTTTTCATCTCCCTTGAAAAGCAGAGCACTTCTTCTCTCTCGACGCTCTCTGCACGCGGCACTCGTCGACGCGCGGTGGCTTCTCCCACGCGTCGCGCGACCCGCTCAGTGGACGAACGGATGGGGAGTCAATCGAACGCGTCCACCGCGCTCGCGCTCCTGGCGTTCGCGAGCGCGACGTTCGCCTTTCCCATCTGGTACTCGTACGCACCCTCGAAGTCGATGTGGACGCAGGAGGAGAGTTTGAGCGTCGCCGCGGTGAGACGTGGGGCGTTCATGAATAGTGGTTCTCGAGACGTGGGGTTAGACGCGAAGGATGCGTCGAAGCGTTGATGGTGTAGAGCGCGGGCAACGATAGTTTATAGCCGTTCCGAACTTTTGGCTTCGGGTAGTTGTGTTGTAGTTTTACGAGAGATCTGTACTAGGTGGTCATCGTTGATTAACGGCGGTTGATGTCGCTTTCATTCGATTTTTCACAATGATTTGGTGGCTAAACGATCGCTATTTCAACTTGAAATTCAAGGACTGACATCGCCGACCGCCGCGAGAACTCCAGAGATGACGTCTCCAACTAATCCGGCGGAGGACACACGTAATTCTGGATCGAATACGCTCTTGCCGTATTCCGCGGCTTTGGCGATGGCTGGGTCGAGAGGAACTTTTCCGAGGAACAGCGTGCCCGTGGATGCACACATGGCTTCCGCGCCTCCCTTTGATGGGGTGAAGACTTCGGTGTGCACGCTGAGTGATTCGGAGAGTTCCGGGGCGTGTTGCGCCAAAATTTCCTTCACGCGAGCAGTCTCGTCGGTTTGAGTGGACTCGTTGAAGAAACGCACTGCATTTATCGGTGCCTTCAGGCCAGACATGTTCTCCACGACACCCAAGACGCTAATGCCAGTCTTTTTGCAAAAGTTGAGCTCCTTGCGGACGTCGGCCATGGCCACCTCCTGTGGAGTGGTCACGATTAGCGCGCCGTCTACTCCCGCCTCTTTGAGGTACTGAACGATGCTCAAGTGCTCGTCCGACGTCCCGGGTGGGGCGTCGACGATCAAGTAGTCCATCTCACCCCATTCCGTGTCCGCTAAAAATTGTTTAATCAAACCGTTCTTCCTGGGGCCGCGCCAGATTACGGCGTCGTCTGGATCTGGCAACAGGAAACCGATCGACATGACGGCTAAATTATCGTCGACGTACACTGGTGACCACCCAGAGTTACTTTTGTGCACCTCCGCTCCGACTTCCCCGCACATCAACGGCACAGACGGCCCGCATATGTCGATATCGAGCAACCCGACCTCCTTTCCGCGAGATGCTAACCCGAACGCCAATTGCGCTGCAAACGTCGATTTCCCAACACCTCCTTTACCAGACAACACCAATATCTTCCGTTTCACTCCTCGAAGCCGCTCCGCGATCGCTACCGCGTCCGCATCCGTCTTTTGCGCATCCTTCGCCGCGGCACCGCTCGAGCACGCCTGACGGTTTGGGCACCCCGCACACGCCGCGTTTTGCCCAGCCGTCTCGCTCGACGGGCCGGGACACGCCTCCGGCGCCCCGGCGGGGACGTCCTCGTGCGCCATATTCGGTGTGTTCAACCCTCGAGCGTCGCGCGCTTCGCTCTGACGCGTCGGCGTCGGCGTTGGCGCCGTTGCGCATCGTCGGCGTCATCCGCGCTATCATTCACCACTTTGAATACGACGTTTGACTTCGTATTAAATGGTACCTTGAAATATTCCTGTATATTCTCAAACGTAACCGGTCATGAACCGTCAATTCGTACATGGGTGGCGATTTCGGGCGGCGCCGATTCGATGTCCCAAAACGCGTGCCAACACCCGCTCGACGCGTCAAACGTTACCCACCGCGCCACCGACGCGCGTCGGAGCGCGGAAAACGGCGCCTAACGGCGCACGACGCGCCATGGCAGACCCACCGACGATTCACACCCGTCGCGGGTTCATGAGCGATAACGAGGTGCTCGCGACGGACGCGATGAGCCCGCCGAGAATAGTGCCTCACGCGGTAAACGCTGGCACATCTGGCGAGGCGAACGCACCGCGCTTGGGCGCGCCTGATAGCGTTGCGCCGGCGTTAACGGGTGTGCAGCGCCCGGGGGATGTCGTGATGAACGTTTCGGACGGTACTGGGTCCAGGCGGCCGACGGTGCCTGGGGCTTTTGCCCTGGCGACCAAGGCACTCGCGGAGGAGGAAAAGAGAGTCTATGAGACTCGACGAAAGTCCTGGGAAACGCTTCTCGAAGACGCCAACGAACGGTGTAAACACGGAACGTTGCGAGATGCTTGGCTCAGAGAGCGTCTCCAGGAGATTACGACCCAGAAGGCAAGCGAACGGGTCGCTGTGTTGACCGATTATTTTGCAGACACTGAAGACGCGGCAGTCGAGTGCGCTGGTGGAGAAAGGCGAGCGATGACACACAAAGAATTGCGCGCTTTCATCGAGCGCGTGAGCGATAAGGACATGCCAGAGTGGGGTGTGCGTACTCACGGAGCCAGGATCGCCGTTGTGGTGCCGAATGGACCAGAGCTGATGACGTCTCTGATGTGCGTTATGCAGCGTCACTGTGCGGTGCCCATCAACCCGGTGACGACCCAGGAAGAGATTGAGCACGAGCTGCATGATACTCGCGCGAATGTGTTGTTGTATCAGCGAGACGGTGGAAAGGGTGACGTTAAGATGCGACGCATCTGTAAGAAGCTCGCCTTGACCCCGTTAATCATCACTCCGAGTTTGACGGTTGCGGGTGAATTCAATGTTGTTGGGGACCCTTATGGTCTCGCCACAGAAGACGGCCCCGTTCATGATGAAGAACTGACGAGTCCGGATCGTCTCGCGCTCATCTTGCACACGTCTGGCAGCACTGGGAAGAAAAAGGTGGTTCCCATTACCATGTCTCAAGTGATGATTGGCGCTGCCGCGATTTCAGCGTCCTGCGGTTTGAATGAAAAGGATATTTGCTGCAACTTCATGCCGCTTTTCCACGTCGGAGGTATTCTTCGAAATGTGTTGGCGCCAATCATGGCAGGCGGGTCCACGGTGGCGATGCGCTTCTTCGACGTCGACGGTTTCTGGGAAGTGCTTCACGCCAAGAAGTGCACCTGGTACTATGGAGCGCCTACTATGCACATGATTATCGTCAAGTCTGCCAGTGCGTTGCAAAAGTCTGGAGACAACGCGACGAAAACTTGTATTCGTTTCGTTGCCAACGCTGCGGGCCCGCTACAACCGACGACGGCGGTGGAATTGCGACAGTTGTTCAACAACGCCACAGTTCTGCCATCGTACGGTATGACTGAGTGTATGCCCATTTCGTGCCCGCCCATCGGGTACGCCTTGGAGCGGCCAGGAACTTCAGGACGGTCGATTGGACCTGAAATTGCGATTTTCGATGTCGAAGGTTCAGTTGTAGCACCTGGTACCGTCGGAAACATCATGGTTCGAGGCCCTCTCGTCATGACTGCGTACGAAGGTGGCGATGCGGCAGATGGTTTCGCTGCGGGAGGATGGTTTCACACTGGTGACATGGGACGAATGGATGCTGATGGTTATTTGTATGTCACTGGTCGCTCGAAGGAAGTGATCAACAGAGGTGGTGAAATTATTTCCCCGACTGAAGTTGAAGAAGCTCTGGTTACATACGCGGGCGTGGCGGAGTGCGTCGCTATTTCAGTACCACACGAGACGCTTCAAGAAGTGGTCGGTATCTTAATTGTTCCGACGAAGGGCGCGCAAGTGCCGGGCTTTAGGCAGTTGGTCACTCATGTTGCCAAGCGTCTTCCGCCGTCGAAATGGCCGCAAGCTGTCGTGTACTCGAATGGCATTCCAAAATCTGTAACTGGAAAGATCAGCAGAAGCGCCATTGCCAAACAGCTTCGACTTCCGGTGCTTGAAGACGGACTTAAAGAATTGGACTGTACCTTTCAAACCGAACTTTTACATGGCGTGCTTTCCGGCGCAGAGACCATTAACGTGTCTGATGGGGCACAGGAAGTCGTCAAGGCGTTGCTACGAGTTCCGGGAGTGAACGACGCTGGAGCGTGGATGGATCACACAGGGTCTATAATCGCAGTCATAACGCCGAAAACTCTCGATGCAGGGTCCGTGCTTAAGCACGCGACATGCCATTTGCCTGGATACCTCGAACCCAAGGAACTGTTCCCTGTGGCGAGCGTTCCGCGGGACGTCCACGGCGACATTGAGATTTCAAAGGTGTATGATATGATGCGAGACGACCTTGTAGACGGGCCGACCGACAAGAACCAAGAGCTGATTGTGAATTTGTGGGCCGAAGTTCTCGGAACAGATGCCAGCGTAGTTTCCATAAAAGATGATTTCTTCTTGAACGGTGGGTCGTCGCTCGCTGCCGGGCAGCTCGCTGGTTTGATCCGCAAAAAGTTCAGTGTAAACATGACTGGTGCCGATATGTTCGAACTTCGCACCGTTCAGAAAATTGCCCAGATGATAGAAAAGAAGAAAGAGTCCGAACACCAAGGTGGTAAATCTGGACACGCGCCCAGACCGGTCGGACCAGTTGACTGGGTGACTCCAAAGCCTAGCGAAGGTATCATCGCGTCTCTTGTGCAGCTGATGCCGATCTATCTCATCAAGCCGTTCTACAACATGATGCGATGGGTTCTCTTCCTGATGTGCTGGTCGCATGTGTTTCACTATCTTGGACCTGGTCTGCACTGGATGCGACGCGAGCATTTTATGGCAAAGTCGCATCAAATTGGAGTACACGAAGCTCACTCGCACTTTTATAGTACGGTGCAGCTGCTGTCATTCTTTTTTGCGATCTTCTTTGTCGCCATCATAGTTTCTATAGTATTCCCACTGAGCGCGATTGCTTTCAAGTGGGTGGTTTTGGGTCGTTTGCAGCCTGGTTCATATCCGCTCTGGGGGCAGTACTACCTTCGGTGGTGGTTGGTGGAGCAAGTCACGAAGATTGCCGGCCTTGGCTTTTTCGAGATCTCTCCTTGGATGTTCACTTGGTATATGCGGATGATGGGTTCCTCAATCGGTAAGGGTTCTTATGTGAGCTCGAAAGCGATTATCGGTGACTTTGATTTGATCACTATTGAAAAGAACACTACGATTGATGAAGGCGCAAACATTCGAGCGTTTGAAGCGCGGCGCGGGGGCATGCGTCTGTCTCCGATTTTCATCGGAGAAGGATGCACTTTGTGCGTGCACGCAGTGTGCGGTCCTGGTGCGTACATCCCGTCGGGTTCCACGCTCGCTGCCTTTACGTCGTGGAGAGAGATGGATCCGACGCAAGTGAGACCAGTGAGCACGAAGACTGCGCAGATGCACTCTGAAACACCCAATTTGTTTTCGCGACTCTTTGTCGCGCTTCCAATCGTTTTCGCGTGCACCTTCGTTCGATGGATGCCGTGGATTCTTGTTTTGCGTATCGTCCAGCAGCACTCGATTGGTGACAATCTTCTCACGCATGCGGGTATGCAAAACTGGCGCCAAGAGTTGGATACTCTCGACAACGATTACGACGCTTTAGAAGTTTTCGTAACACTACTGGGGAGATTAAGCTGGCAAGATTGCATCGTCTGGTTCATGGATCCGTTCAGATTGGGGTGTATCGCACTCGCGCGTCTGATGCACTCTACCCTTGGACCTTTCGTACAGTTGGCCGCAATCATCCTCGTCAAGCGTGTCGTCGTTGGTAAATTCAAATCTGGTCCTCTTCCGCAGAATCCCGCTGGGCGCGAATGGGAACTTACTCGAAGGTACATCATGCGAAAGCTTTGCCCTGATGGTAAATTCCATGGTGCAACCGACTTGTTAGGCAAACACTATAAGTACACAACGTACATTTATAGAGCGCTCGGTGCGACAGTAGGTGAGCGCATCTTCTGGCCGGGATCTGGAGTCGTTGTGGGTGACGGCATGTACGATCTTCTCCATATTGAAGATGATGTCGTATGGGGATCACGTTCTGCCGTGTACCCGGCTGACACTATTGGCGCGTTACCGATTCGCATTCGTCGAGGTGCAAACATCAGTGATCGATGCGTGATCTTCGGTGGTGTGACTGTGATGCCGAACGCGTGTCTTGGATCTGGAAGCGTCGCGCCGCGTAAGATGACAATCGCGAGCGGTTCTATCTGGGTTGGAAGTCGTAACGGCGTTGCTGTTCAACTCGACCCTGGCGGAGCGTCCAGTATGGTTGACGAACGTCAAAGCGCGAAACCTTTCGGTCGCGCTACATACCTCGGACAAGCAACGTATCCAGTCGTTCCGTGGTGGTTCATGCCGGTGATTTGCATAAGCGTGCAACTGTTCAAAGCGGCGACTCACATGCTCCCTATTTATGCTTCTTGGTATGCCACCGCAGCTATCACGAGCATTTATCTCGGCAAGGAGTGGCAAGAACTGTCAGCGACGCACTATCTGACAATTCTGTTTGCGGTCTTTTTAGTTTTGCGCGGTATTCACACGACGGCTCTTCTCTGGAGCTCGATTGCATTCAAATGGATCATCATCGGTAAGCGGGCACCAGGAAACTATCCGTGGGATACGAGTTCCTACTGTTTCCGATGGAAGCTTGCCGACATTATGAGTGACACATCTGATTTGATGCTGCTCGCCGGAAGCGAGCACCTGTGTCGCTACTTCCGCTCCAAGGGTGCGAAAATTGGAAAGAATGTGTGTTTGTATCCAACTGGTGCCGACCCACCCATGCCAGAGCCGGATCTTGTCACGATAGGTGATGGCGCGTGCATCAACTTCGCGCACGTCATCGCCCACACGAACACGCTCGGCGCTTTTGCGTTGAACAATATCCTTATTCGAGAACGCGCGACACTGTGCATGGAGAGCCGTGTCATGGGTGGTACTTCCGTCGGAGCGGATTCCATTTTGTTGGAGCACACGCTCGCGATGGTCGGCGATGATGTCGAAAGAGGAACCATCTGGCAAGGCTGGCCGGTTCAAATGGTTCTGTCAGACGGAACGAAAGCCAAGTCTCCTACATCGAAAGCGTATGGAGCACTGTAAAATGAAACGAAATTTCGAAGATTGAATTTGATTTGAGGTTTTTGCATGTGTTGTAAAAAAAGAGTTTCTCTTTTATCTTAAATGGTACGAGACCGCTAACGCCTCACTAGAGTGGAAACCAATCCATGTCTACTTTTTCTATAACTTCCGCATCGCTCTTTTCGATGACTTTCGCGAGCTTTTCCAATCCAAGCGGAAAGTTTGATGTTAAAACTTTCGTGATCAACTCAACTTCGTCCCAATGTGTCTGCAACGCCACCGTTCTCGCGTCGTCGTCTGCGTGCGCTTCGACGATGGACGTCGCCCACTCGTCGGCGAGAACTACTTTTGCGAGGTGTTTCCGGATCGATAGACTAAGCAATCCACGCAATTGAAGCATAGCGTCGCTACCGGGAACTTCCATCTTTCTCGGCTCTTGCATAGTGCTTGCAAAGCACCACATCGTGAACATGAAACGCTCCTTTGCGTTGCTCGGCAACACTCGGTGAAGTCCGAATTGAGAACTAAATAAGACGACGCGCCCGAATTTCGGTTCGACAGTGACCTTTTCTCGTGGAAAGGGATATAAAACCAGCTCTCCGCCGTCGCCTGGCGCCCAGTTTTCGTTCAAATAACTTAAAACGGTCAGACGTCTTGAATCTAAGCTTGCGTCCGAGTCAAAGTGTATAGGAAAGCAACCGCCGTTCCCCGCGTTGACTTGCAATTTGACGCTCATCTTCACGAGCGCACGCGTTGGTTCATCCCACCGCATCTTTAAGTTCAACCCATTCATGAATGACGCGTCGTCCGCCAACGCGGCGAACGTCGGCGCGATTTCTTTTCTCGCCGCCGAAGCGTTGTGCGCCTCGAACTCAAGCACGTTTGGTTTGACAAGCTCAAACTTCTCGCCCGCTTTTGTGAACACTGTCTTATTCTCCACGAACGCCCCGTCGGCGCGCAAGGCCTTCATCTCGTCGAGCAGAATTCTCGCGCCCTCGGGGTCGATCCCGTCGTCGACGATGGCGTATCCTTTGCTTGACAGTTGCTCAACTACTCGTGCCGAAGAGTCGAACAACGACCTGAACAATGATGACGAAGACACCGGAACCGACGATGTTGAGGACGCCCTGGACGAAGAAAACAATCGCGCAGAAGACGCGACGATCGCGCTCGCCGCACGTGACGCAAATCGCCGGGAAAGCGTCATTCTCCGAAGAACGCGAGGGCGTAACTGTGGCGTCTCCACACACCATGGCGCGGAAGAAACAACAACGCAAACGGACCGGCGCGCGCGCGCCGGAACCGGATCCCGACCTCGACGTCGATGTTGAGGCGCCGTTGCTCGCGGATGACCATCACTCCGATCGCGTTGGGTTCGACGATGAACCGACGAGCATCGGGCGGGTGAACGATCCGTTGGTAGATGAAGATTACTCAGCCGATGCCGCGCACGACACTAGGAGAAACGCGCGCGACGACGATAGAGAACTGATAATCGAAGCACCGGGTGGGGAAGACGCGCCGGAGAACGAGCGATCGGGCAAGGTTGGGGACGTGCAGACGATTTTCGCCTTGTGGAACACGATGGTGGGCGCGAGCGTGTTGGCTGTTCCGTGGGCGTTTACCGAAAGCGGTGTGGTGTTGGGAGCCGTGGTCGCGGCTTTAATGGCTGTCGTCATGGGATACACGGCGTCATTGGTGGTGAGATACGGTTCGCGGGGTAGACACGAAGATTTGGCGTCCATGGCGGGGGAGAAGCTTGGTCCGTGGGCCAAGCTTTTGTGCAACGTCGCGATGGCTTTGATGATGGCGCAGTGCGTGGTTGTTTTCGATATGATGCTGAGTACGAGCGTGTATAGCGCGGTGAAGGGGCTGGTGAGTTTGCGCGGAAGCGCTGGAGGGCATGCGCTGATGAGCGCGCTCGCGGATGCGGATTCCTCAACAAACTCCACTGGCTGGGCGACGTGTACCAACTCCATGAGGGACGCAGCCAAGTGCTGGAATCCCGAATCGGCAATCCTCGTCACGGCTACGCTGCTGCTCATCCTGGGAAGCTTTCAACATCTCGATGCGTTCGTCGCCATGAGCGTATTCGGCCCATTCTTCATGAGCTATCTCATCTGTTTCATAGTCTTCAATTCCGTCGTGGCAAATGCGCCAGTGACGCCCATCGAGCCCATCGCAAACTTTTCAACTATGCGCAAGACTGCCGGACTTTTGACGAGCTGCATGTTTTCCCATCACGCCGTGGTGCCGATTTGCAGAGCGAACCGACAGTCCAAGAATAATGCGAGAAATGTCGCCATTGCGTATGCGCTGACGTTCATCTCGTACGTCACTCCCGCGATTGCTGGTAACTTCAGTGCGTCGTATGTCGCACTCAGACGGGGCGAAAACGGCTCTTCAGAAGCGGCCAACTTCTTGCGTTCATTCCCGGCGAGTGATCTATACACGCTCTCTGCGCACTTAGCGGTGACGGTGCAGTTCTTAACCATGGTACCGCTCTTGTTGTACATTCTTCGCACTCAAGTCTTGGGACTTCTTCCGAATGTCCCCGCGTCGCTGAACAGAAGTTTATCCTTCATCATCAATGCATCCATTCTGGCGCTCGGGTCGTTCTGCGCCGCGCAGCCGAGCATCAACATCGGAATGATTCTATCCAAATGTGGCGCCATCTTTGGATTGATTTTCGCGTACATCGTGCCGATATTCACCCACTTCAAGGGTCGGAGAGGTACGGGCACACATCCGTTGTACAACCACGTGCTCCACATCAGTATACTAGTCATTGGCGCATCCGTCGCCGTGTGGCAGCTCATCCCTGAACCGTAAGCACGTTCTTGTTAATTTAACTGTACCATATCGCGTTGGCCCCATACCAAAACACACTCACGCACACCCTTGACGTCACTCGACGACTCTCGCGCGCGCCATGTCCACCACTTTGACGCAGTGTAAGACCGCGATCCGATCGACGGCGTCTCGCTCGGACCCGAACGACCGCGCTCGCTCGCGCGTCGTCGCCCGCGCGGCGAAAAACTCTTCCAAAGGCGACGACGAGGACGATGAGGCGAAGATAGACTTCAAAGGTTTGAAGCAGCTGATATCCATGGGTTTGGGGACGATTTCCGGCGACATCACGGAAATAAATCTCAAGGATCCGAAGCGAACCGTTGTCATGGAGCTCGGTGCGTCGTTTGCGGCTCGTTCGTGATGTAACTTTGCGAGTGAAGGCACTTCGCGGTTTTCAGGCAAAGATGCTGGCGAACAACTCTGGCAAAATAGACGAGACGAGCGACGAGACGCGCTGACTGACGATTGCTTGTAATCTTTTTATCGAATACAGAGGCTAACAACTTTGAGGACAAGGATGGCAACCCGCTCAATTTCATGAACAACGAAGGTTTTGTCGGGGATAAGGATGAAGGCGTCAACGTCTTGAACATCGCCGTGCCCGTCGTCTTGGGAGGTGTGACGATTGCCGGCGTCGTGGCGACTCTTCAAGCTTTGTGAGCACAAATTCACATGTCGTGCGTCGCGTGTTGTAATGTTATGACAAAATTATCGCTCTATTTTGGCGAGCTCCCTGCTGTCTGAACCGCAAAGACGGGATTTTGCACGAGAAGAGGTTCCTTGTTTGACGCGGCCCAGTCCACGTCGAGGAATTCCGCGTAAACGTCCTCGAGCTCGACGTGATTCCGCACCACTTGTCGACGTAACTGCACGTTTTCTTCCGTGATGACGTGTATGCGCCGATATGCATCGCTCAAATCCTTGAGCGTCCTCTGTAATCTCGCTGCCGCGTTGGCCGCCGCCGCGTCGCGCCTCTTGGCCCATTCTTCCACGAGTCTCGTCTGATTTCGCGCCTCCCTCGCCTCTTCCCTCGCTTGCTGCGCATCATGCTTTGTATCCTTTACCATTTCCCCCAACGCCTTCCTCGCCTTGGTCATCCGCTCAATCTCATCCCTCGCGCTTCGCGTCGCGTCTAAATTAAGCCTCTGCACTCTACCCAGCTCCCTCCTCAACGACTGACACGCCGCAGTCGCCGCATCCGCCCGCATCCGTTCCTTTTTCACCTTCTGTTCCAGCGTCCGCGTCGTCTCCCTCGCCTCGGCCCACCCGCGCGCGTTCTCCGTCGCTCGTCTCGCGTGATTTTCAAGTTTGGCCGTCAGCGCGCTCACTCTCGCAGCGTGCCGGTTGATCTTCACCGGCGACCCTCGTCCGGGGGCTCCGTCTCTCGCGATCGCCGCCGCGCGTTTCACGTCAATCACCACCATTCGCGTTCGGGTCGACGCGGTGCGTCGCGTCCTTTCGATCCGCGGCGTCGGTGTGTGCTCGAGAAGGCGAACAGCCACACCGTGTGTGTGTGGACTGTCGTTGGATGGAAAGTGTAAATGATGAAGGCTGACACTGACGTCACAACCTAGAAACCGCGTCGATTGACGCCGCACGAAACGAACGCGCTTCACGGACGCACCGGAACTCGTTTCGGAGGCGGGGAGCGAGTACTTGTTTCGTCGCGCGTGGGAAACGCGGCGCGAAGAGACGCGACCGGGCGAGGAACACGGAGACGCGACGGACGAAGTGACGAAGTGTCGTGTGCTTTGACGCTTTTGGAAGGATGAAGACGGAGGAACCCGCGGACGAGCCGAGAAAGGATGCGGATGGGGATGGGGATCGGGAGACGAAGAATGAAGCGCCGAAGATGGTGCCGTTGTTGAGTTTGTTTCGGTTTTACGAAAAAGAGGATTTGTTGTTGCTCGTGCTTGGGATGATGTTTAGCGCTTTGGGCGGAGCGTTGTTTCCGGCGGTCAACGTCGCGTTTGGAAACTTGCTCGATAGCACCGCCGTCGGGGACGTCGAGGGTAAGATTAACTCGGCCGTCATCGCGATGGAGATTGTTGCGGTATCTCTCGGGACGTCTTTGACGCTGGGGTATTGGTTGACGTCTTGGGGTGCGGCCCGAGCGTCGCGAAACATGCGAAGCGCCTTTGTGCGAAGCATGTTGGCACAAGACATTAAATTCTTTGAGAGTAAAAAGGCGGGAGAGTTATCGACTTTGACGGCGGCGACTGTGAATGACTTCCAAGCGGGCATGTCGAAAAAGTTTGCCGAGTTGGTGCAGAGCTTCTTTTCCATGGGTGGCGGTTTCGGTGTCGGTTTTTACTTCAACGCAAAGTTGTCTGGCGTCATTATCGCATGCGTGCCGTTGCTCGGATTCGCGACGTTCTTCTTAATCAAGGCGATCCAAGATCAGCAAAAGGGTAACGTCGAGTACGAGAGCGCAGGTGCCGTGGCGACGGAGACGATTGGGGCGATTCGCGTGACGAACGCGCTCAACTACCAAAACGTCGCGACGAACCGTTTCAAGGCGAATTTAGGCAAGGCTCAGCGATACGGAGCAAAGCAAATTTGGAAGGCTTCTTTTGCCGGTGGCGGATTGTTTGCGTCCATGTTCGTGATGTACGCTTTGGGTTTGTGGTACGGAGCAAAGTTGATCGCCGACAGCAAGGTGTCGGCGCTCTCAAAGTATCCACCACCCACCGGACTAGTTGACGTCGCCGACGCAACGTGGGGTGCGCACGCGACTTTTGCGCGATCCATGTGCATGTACACGAACGACCCCAGCAAGAATTACACTGGTGACGCCCTTTTGCAGTGCGCCTGCAACATCGACTACACTATGGCGGCTTTGACGACGTCGCCCAACTGTGGTTGTGGCTATCGATTGAGCACCACCTTTGGCGACGTTCTCGATTCTGCCGCTTCTCCGTGCTTGACAGGTGGCGTCATCGTCATGGTGTTCTTCTCCATTCTCTTTGGAGGATTCGCCCTCGGTCAAGCTGCTCCCGCGTTTGAAGCCTTGGCGAAAGCTCGCATCGCCGCGTACAAGCTATACCAAGTGATTGACCGCATTCCAGAGATTGGTTACGACACTCGACTGCCAGAGGGCGTCGAGCCAAAGGCGCCGATTCGCGGTGAGATTGTCTTCCGCGACGTAGAGTTTGAGTACGCCCCGGAACGCCCGGTTTTCGACAAGTTGAACCTCACCATTGAGGGCGGATCCGTCGTCGCTCTCGTCGGAGCTTCCGGTTGTGGTAAGAGTACGATTGCCAAACTTCTCGAGCGATTCTACGATCCTACCGGCGGCGCCATCTCGCTCGACGGAGTCGACCTCAAGTCTATTCGGATCGACAAACTCCGCGCAAACATCGGCATCGTTTCTCAAGAGCCACTTCTTTTCGAAGCGACGATCGCTGAGAATATCGCCGCCGGTCGTCCTGTCGCTCTCGACGGCTCGAAACCAAGCATGAGTGAAATCATGAACGCGGCCCAAGCCGCGTGCGCGCACGAATTTATCATGTCCTTCCCGAATGGATACGACACGAAAGTCGGAGGTAAAAACTCAAAGCTATCGGGTGGGCAAAAGCAGCGAATCGCTATCGCGCGCGCGGCGTTGCGCAACCCAGCCATTTTGATTTTGGATGAGGCAACTTCGGCGCTGGACACGGAAAACGAACGATTGGTCCAATCCGCACTCGACGGTTTGGTGCACTCGACAGCTGGAGGTCAGCGCACGACGATTGTAATTGCGCACCGCTTGACGACTGTGCGCGACGCGGACAAAATCGTCGTTCTCGGTAGCAAAGATACATCCGCCGGGCTCGCCGGTGGTAGCGGTAGTGCGCACGGATCCGTCGTGCTCGAACAAGGCACGCATGACGAGCTCATGGCGCTCGGCTCAAAGGGCATGTATCGCAACTTGGTCGGTCTGACCAAGGATGACGGGAAGCGATTCAAGCGCTCTGCATCCGCGGCATCCATTGAGTCGTTCAAGACGGATTCCGTGCAGGACGACAGCGAAGGGACGCAGAAGAAGGGAAAAGACACTGACGACGAGAAGGACAAGTCGAAGGATGTTTACAAAGTGAGCACGAAACGAGTGTGGAAGTACAGCAAAGACGACCTCGGGCTGTTGCTCACTGGAGCTTTCTTCGCCGTCGCCAATGGTTGCGTCATGCCAGCCGTTGCGTTTGTTTTCGCCGAATTACTGACTGTCTTCTACATGGATGACATCGATTACGTTCGCGATCGTTCAGCCGTGTTGTCTGGAGCCATGGCTGCTGTGGCGTTTGGAGCATTCCTCGTGATGGGTATTCAAGGAGGTATCTTTGGTAACATTGGCGAACGGCTGACGACGCGTCTGCGCATCCACTTGTTTAGATCAATCATGCGCCAAGACGTTGCATTCTTTGATGAAAAAGAAAACAGCGTCGGGGCGTTGACAACCTTGCTTCAAGCTGACACAGCAAAGGTACGCACGATGACTGGTCAGAGCTTTGGCAGCGCTATTCAAGCCGCCGCCGCGCTCACATTTGGCTTGACGGTTTCTCTTACCGCGAGCTGGAAGTACGGTCTCGTTCTTTTGGCTTGTGTTCCCGTGCTGAGTATCGGAGAGATGTTAAACATGAAGAATCTCGCGGATAGCACCGCGCTAGACGAAAACGTCGCGGAAGGTTCGGCACGCGTCTCAGAAACGGTAACCATGATTAAAGACGTGCACGCGTTTGGACTCGAGCGCACCATGGCAGAGAACTACGATTCCGCTATATCTTCCACCTCGTCGGAGGAACGTCGCAAGGCGCTGCGAACTGGGGGCGCGTTCGGTCTCGCTCAAGCGCTCACCATGGGTTTCTACGGTTTCGCGTTTTGGTGGGGAGGACAATTAATCGGCAAGGGTGAGCTCAACTTTATGGACTTTATGAAGTCTCTCTGGGCTTTAGGCTTCTGCGCTGCAGGTGCGGGCCAAGCGGCTACTTTTGCGGGCGATAGCCGAGACGGTACCGCGTCCGCCGGGCGCATCTTCAAACTGATAGATCGCGTCCCGCCAGTCAAGTCACAGCCATTCGTGAAGATTTCCGACACTGAGGAGGAAGCACGCGAAGTGCCCCGCTCTACGAAGGATGCCGACGAGGCCAAGTTTGGAAAGGTTTTGGACAACTTGAAGGGTAAGATCGAGTTCCAAAACGTCTTCTTTTCGTACCCAACCCGAGACGCGCCGGTTCTCGGCGGGTTGGACATTGAGGTGAACCCGGGCCAAACGGTGGCACTCATCGGCCAGAGCGGGAGCGGCAAGTCGACGGCGATTCAACTTCTCGAACGCTTTTATCAAATCGTTCGCGTAAGCCAAGGAAAGCTCAGCGATGGAAAAGGGACCGAATTTAAGATTGCCGTTGAGGGTGGCGAAACTGCAGGCAAGATTTTGATTGATGGCGTCGACATTTCGGAGCTCGATTTGCTCTGGTTTAGAAGCAACGTCGGATTGGTTGAGCAAGAACCCACGCTCTTTTCCGGTAGCGTCCACGACAACATCGCCGCAGGCATGCCAGGTGGCGTGGCAACTCGTGAACAAGTCATGAACGCCGCTATGAAGGCGAACGCCCACGAATTCATCACCCGCATGCCAGAAGGTTACGACACCGACGTAGGCATTGGAGGCGGAAAAGTCTCTGGCGGTCAAAAGCAGCGCATCTCGATCGCCCGCGCCATCATCAACGACCCTCGCATTCTTCTCCTCGATGAGGCCACGTCCGCGCTCGACAATGAGTCCGAACGTCTCGTTCAAGCCGCTTTGGACGGTCTCCTCTCCGACGGCAGCAAGCGCAGCACCATTGTCATCGCGCACCGACTGTCCACCATTCGCAACGCCGACAAGATTTACCTTCTCGAAAACTCTGGCGAAGGCGGCGTCGTCGTCGAACACGGCACTCATGACGCCTTAATGCGCGCCGGTGGTAAATACCGCGCTCTCACCGCTGCGTACGATCAATAATCGGTTGATTCTGATTCTTTCTCTTTGCGTGCATAGTTGTAATCCATCTTTCGTAAACTTTCGCAACTGTCTCTCTTTTTTGAGAAAAAAGATTTTCTTTACTCAAACTTCACTCACGGTCGTGGCGCCGCGGTCGACGACAAACGACAGGGGTCGTCGCGCCACGGGTGGAAATCCATCAGTCGCGCTGACCTCGGACGTGGGGATGACTGTGTCGTCGCCCAACGCGACGCGACGCGTGAATGGAATGGTACGTGAAGCTGTTGATGTTCTTAGAGTGGGTGATGTGGGTGGCGCCGATGATGTGGTTATCGCGCACGTCTCTGAACCGACGACGACGAAGGCAACAGAGGCAAAGACGTCGAGAGCCGATAAAGCGGCGAAAACGGCAGAACGCGAACGGTTGAGACAGGCAAAGGAGGCGGATAAGGAACGCGCGCGCATCGCTCGAGAAGAGCAAAAGGCAGAAAAGGAACGCTTGAAGGAAGCGGTGCGCGCAGCGAAGGAACGGGTGCGTGCAGAGAAAGAGGCGGAAAGGGAACGGGTGCGTGCAGAGAAGGAGGCGGAGAAGGAACGGGCGCGTGTAGAGAAGGAAGCTGAGAAGGAGCGAGTGAGGAGTGAAAAGGAAGCCGAGAGGCAAAAGTTGCTCACCGAGAAGGAAGCGGCCAAGGCCAAGTTGTTAGCGGAGAAGGAAGCTGAACGAAACGAAAGAGAACGCATAAAGGCGGAAAAAGAAGCTGCGAAACAGGCGGCACAAGCGGAGAGGGATGCGATCAAAGCTGAAAAGGAAGCTGCGAAAGCAGCAGAGTTGGCAGAGAAGGAAGCTGAGCAAGCCAAGGCTGAAATATTAAAGGCAAAGCAGGCAAACGCATTCGCCAAGTTTTTCACGCCGAAGCCAAAGGCTAGGCCTGTTAAGTCACCTAGTGTGAATACTCCAGCGATTTCAGATGCCCTTAGAGATAAACTGGACTCGATCATTAAGTCAGATAAGCATGACGAAGACATTGACAACATACGCGTCGAGCTTTTAGCTCGATGGAAGCAGGACAAACGTCGTTTCGCTACTCGCTGGGGAGAGCGGAGGGTAAATGCAGACAATGACGGTGTTGCCGTTCTGTGTTTCAACATATCACGAAAGCGCAAGCGCGGTGACTACGTAGATGGTGGATGTGCGAGACGCCGACGATTGTACGATATCGATGGAGCCGAGTACGAAAGACCCGCTTTTTGGGGCACTGGTACGTTTCCAAATAGACCATCTAAACCGGTAGTCGTGACTGCTAGAAGACCGTTTGCGAAAGAGGCGGACGTTGACTACGATTACGACTCGGCGGAGGAGTGGGAAGATGCTGGACCTGGTGAAAGTTTGTCTGACGCCGACGATGACGATGACGATGACGATGAATTAGGTGGGGAAGAAGATGACGGATTCATAGCAAACGAAGACGTGGAGATGATAGATTTTGCGACATTCGATCCTGCGTGCATTGGAGACGATGAAAGAACTGCGCGTCAGCGGAGTACGATCGCGATGTTGACAAATAAGGCAAAGAGACAACAAACGCCTCTTATCATCTCTCGCCTTGAACCAAGAACTTCCGATGCAGAAGAACCAGACGCGAGTTTGCTTGGTGTGTTCACTGGCATGACTCCCTTTGCGGCGCATGTGCGCATTTCTCTCGATGCGAGCACCTCACGGACGAGTGCGACAGCGCAGAACGACGCCCAGACCAAATCGACGAACAAGAGTTCTCACAAAATGACGAAAGATGATCTCGTGAACACGCAGCTTCGAGAATTGATCGAGTTTCTCCTGCGTCATCCCAGTTTGACCATAAACAAAGCCGCTGGGACATTCGTAGAAGACGCATCATCCAGGGTCGCTGGACTCAGTCAGGCAGCTGTGAAGCGCAAAATTCAAGAAGTCGCTACTCGTCTGAATAACAAGTGGATCATCACGGTTGATGCGCTTAATAGCGTGGATATGACTGCCGATGATGCTGATGCACTTCGAACCGCCGTCGATTCCACGAGAACAGCGGCCAAGAAGCGTAAAACCACTGCTACTACTGCCACGGCAACGAAACCTGCGCATTCACATACGTTGGAGACTTTCTTTGACACGACCGCACAGACGATACCGGGAGCGACGGACTCGCCAATATGGGTTTCTTCTCTTCAAGATGTGGCAAAGACAAAGCATCTCATGGCCCCTTTCGGCAAATACGAATTCTTATTCAATGGCTCTACCTTGGGCGCTTGTGCGCAGCAAGGCACGATGCCCAGCTTTGTTACGTCCTGGCTCATGAAGGTGGCAACCTCGAAAGAGAACGTAACATTCAGAATGCACTGCATAGTTCTGTTGTCGTCGGTGATTGAAGCTCTAGTTCACAAGACGCCAGAGTCCAAAGAGAAGCCTGTGACCCCGCCGCGTGCATCGTTGCAGTCGTTGTGCGCAGATAATCAGTTGCGCAATGCGATTGAGCACCTTACCCATAACGATGACGTTCAACTCCGAGAGACCGCGATCGGATTAGCTGGGTCACTTCTCGGCACGCAGATTAGTGAAAAAGTTGTTTCTGATTTGAAAAGTAGTTCCAGCTTCACAATGGTATTGTCGGAACGTCTACTGGTCGCGGAGTCAAAGATACAATGCGTGGAAATTTTGCGCGTCATGTTTCCCAATGCAGTCGCGGTGGAACTGTACGCTGGCTTCCATCCAGAAGAAGGTGCGAAACTGGCAGAGAACATATTGCGCGTCACACTCGAATCGAGCGCCGAAAACGAAAACACATACGCCTCTCTCGTTCGCTTATGCCATTTATTTGCGCAAGGAGCGCCAAGATTGGTTGATGCCACGGAACTCGAGAAGATCCCGGCTGACGAGAACATCTAGACTAATGGACCTACTGTTGAAATATTTACACACACCACTTGTACTTGACTAACGCATCGATCAACGTCTGGACGCCGTGTTCTGACGAAGAATGTTACTTCTACTTTTGATCGCCTTGCTGCCGCTCCCCTCGTTTGCGATGGAACCGACTTGCATGTAAGGATATTCGCCGGCAGCGCCGAGTAGTTTGGGAGGGAACTCGAGCTTTCCCAACGCAATAGTTTCGACGAATTTCAGTTTGTCTCGCGCGACGGGTGTCAGAATGTAAATATAACGCTTTTCGTAATCGACACCCCGCACAATGCCTAATCCGACACATTCCGCGTTTCCTCTATCGTTCTCACGCTGCTGCCCTTTAAGCAGACCGACCAGTGCACCGTTCAAAGCCATGAGCGTCTCTCTAGGTTTGAGTTGAGCATGTATGGTGTGCACGACGACGTCATCAAAAGACACGCGCCAAGGCCGAGCCGCCATGAGATCCCCCGCCGTCGCATTAAACGCCTCGTTTTCACCCAAGTCATCAATCTTCAATTCGCCTGCTGTCGGAACATCGTTGCATATCGCCACCGTCTGACGCGACCACGCTAACCACGCCAACGCACGCGAATCACTAGCCGAGCGTTTAGTGACAGACTTGGCAGAAGCACCCTCTACCGTATCAAACGTGTCGACACTCGTGTCGTCCCCATCAGCGTCGTGCCCTTTCAACGCCGTTCCAAGTCCTGCAGGAACTTCGTAGACACGCGGAGCGATAGATAGTTCAGTTCTGAACCACTTGACATCGGGTGCGTTACGGCTTGCTACGTGCGACCTTATGTTCACAGCGAAACACTGGCCCGCCTGCTCTCCTATCTCTCGCAGAATCTCATCCGTCAACTCCAGTCCAAGACCCTTCACCCAGCCGCTGGTATTGACGACGAGTGGCGGTTTATCCACGCCCAATTCCTTCCAAGCATCGAAACAACGAATAGCTCCAGCAACGTACGCATCTGGGTCGCTCTGAGGTGACGTATCCCCGATGAAACTCGAACAGATGGGAACGGATGGCGCGCCTGGAAATTCCGCTCCGCTCGCCTGATGCAACTGAGGAGGACCGAGTAAAGGCACGCGTAAAATCGTGAGCGACACCATTCCAGGAGCCGTGAGTTCGGGCTGGCCGCAATCCAAATCTAACCAGGCTACTGCGCCGAGTTTACTCAGAATACCGTTTGCCATGTGTCTCGACAACGTACTTTTACCGACACCCTTCGGTCCCAAACAAGCCACGACGGGACCGGTACCTCCCGTACAAATCGCGTGGACCACCGACTCAGAGACTATCTTCCACTGCGGCGAAATCATCGTCGGCAACCATCCAAACTCTCGCTGCGCCTTGCCCGCCTCGGCTATGGAGAACGACGAAATGCCGTCCACCGCTCGAAGCCGCACCGACGCTCCGCCTTCGCACGCCGTCTCAATCGTCACCACACTCGCGACTTTCGCCGACGAACGAATTACGACGTCACTCGATGACCCCGCTCGAACGACGAACCCGTGCACGTCCACCTCACCCGAGAGACAGCGCAACACGCAAGCCCCGTGGACGCAAAACGGATTCTCTCGAGTCACTTCACACGTGACGTCGAGCGTCTCATCAACCATCCCTTCCGCGATTTTCGCCCCGCTCCCGCCGCTCGTGGACTCCCCACCCGTTCTGCGTCCATCCGTTGCGCCGTCTGCGTTTGATTTGCGCCGTGCACGCTTAGCTTTGGGCGCCATTCGTCGCGAATGTTCGTTGGTCTGCGCGACGCACACTGGAGTTTTGTCTTCAGAGTACCGCGCGCGCAAACGCGCGTCAAGGACGGCAGCCGTTCGTCAGCGCATTAACGTCGACGGATAACGACGAATGTCGCACGCGCGTGCATCGTCGGCTTCGTCTTCGTCGCGATTCGCGGCGGTGACGCGCGGCAAGAGGGAGTCGCGCGAAGCTTTAGGTAAAAAGTGCTGGCGCAGAGTTCGCTCGCGCGGACGGGCGAGGGAGGGAGCGCAGACGGCGGCAGTGCGCTCGGAAGGGACAATAGAGAAGCGTACGTGCATTGTGTACGACGTAAGCGATCGATTAACGCCGTACGACGAAGCGTGGGATTGGCAAAAGGCGTTTCTCACTCGCGCGTTGGCATGCGGAGAGACTTCGACGGACGTCGCGATACTGTTGCAACACCCGCCGACAATCACGCTTGGGACGGGTTCGGCGGAGCATCACTTGAAGTTTAGCCCGGAGCGCCCGCCGGCTGGGTTTGCCTTGCGTAGATGCGAGCGAGGCGGTGAGGCAACGTATCACGGCCCTGGACAGTTGGTGCTTTATCCGATTCTCAACCTGTCGAGGCAACCTCACGAGATGGATCTACATTGGTACATGCGGACGCTCGAGACGGTTGCGCTGCAAGCGTCAGTTGCTCTGGGATTGGATGAGGAGAAATGTGGCCGGGTAGAAGGTTTGACTGGGGCTTGGTGTGACGGGCACAAGTTGGCTGCCATCGGTGTGCGCGCGAGGCGTTGGGTCACATACCACGGTATGGCGCTTAACGTCTGCCCAAATCTCGCGCATTTCGCAAATATTGTGCCTTGTGGAATAGACGATAGACCAGTCGGGAGCGTCGCGCAGATGCTGAGGGGAGAATCTGGATTGATTAGTAGCGCGTCGAGCGCGTCAATGTCCGCCGCCAGCAACCGCGAGACGGACAGCGCAGACGATGAATTATTACTGCGCGCACGGGTAGCGCTGCTGAACGCGTTCGCAGACGCATTCAGCCTTGATTTAGAACTTAGAGGGCGACCTGACATCTGCGATCGGGCCTAGGTGTATGTACAGAAAGCTTAACTGTAGAAAAGTGCAAAAAGTGCGCTCGCGTGTTAGTCAATTCATCTGCGGCACACAACTTGACTCGACTCCAATCGTTGACGCGCGACGCGCTAGCTGTCTTAGACTTCGCTCGCGCGATCGGTTTATGCGCCGAGCGTTCGCACACGTTCGCATTCCTTCGTCCTGCGGACGACAGCGGAATCACTTTGTGACTAGAGGGCACCTAAGAATCATGTCGTCTTCGACGTCTTCTTCAATCCTTCGCGCCCACGCGGTGAACATTCCCGCGCCGATGGCTACACAGGATCCGTTCCTATTTTGCGTGTATCACCGCGACATGTACCCCGAAGGAGACGAGAAGATGCAAGCGCCGGGACGCGGAAACGGCGCTGACTTTAGTGGGGACAAGCCTTGGCGCTTCTACCACGGCACTAGAGTTCCTGGCTTCCCGGCGCATCCACATGTAGGTTTCGAAACAATCACCGCGGTGATGGAGGGTACAATAGATCACACCGATAGTCTCGGCAACGCCGGTCGCTACTCGGCTGGGGATTTGCAACACATGACGGCGGGCCGGGGCATTCAGCACAGCGAAATGTTTCCGCTCGTCAAATCTGACGACGCAAACACACTGCAGCTGTTTCAAATCTGGCTCAACTTGCCGAGTAAAGACAAAATGGTTGAACCTGCGTTTGTCATGCATTGGAACGAAGACGTTCGACGTAAGGATTACGGGGAAGGCGCTCAATTAACTGTTTGGACTGGTGAATACGATGGCGTTCGAAGCTTAAAGCCGACGCCAAACTCTTGGGCCGCCAAGGAGGAAAACGATGTGGGTGTTTACTTGATCAAAATGAAAGCTGGTGCTTCTTTCACACTCAATCCGGCGCGTGGTGGTAAGGGTACGAACCGGTCTTTGTATTTTGTTGAAGGTGAATCGGTCGTCGTGGACGGCCAGCTCCTCGACAGAAAAGCCGTCCTCGATGTCGACGCGTCGCATGAAATTTCGCTCAAGAACCCTTCTGACGCAGAGATTATTGTGTTGGTTTTGCAAGGCAAACCCATCGGCGAGCCGGTGGCGCAACACGGACCATTCGTCATGAACACTCGCGAAGAAATTCAAAACTGTTTTTCTGAGTACCGCCGTACACAATTTGGCGGCTGGCCTTGGCAGGGTGACGACTTTGTGTTTCCTCGAGCAAAGGGGAGATTCGCGCTCATCGATGGAGTCGAGTACACGCCGAAATGACGTGTACAGTGTAAGTTACGACTATAAATTGCATTTAAATTACCAAACATCTTGATGATATCTAAACTCTGCTTTGAGTCGGCGTAAAATTTCCTCAGCTTCGTGAGCGGCGTAGTCGCCTTCGCGCATCAACACGCTCAAGAGAGCCTTGTTAACATCCTTCGCCATGTTTTTGGCGTCACCGCAAATGTACACGGCGCCTTCATTCTTGCCCACCGTGCCCTTGACGATGGGATAGACTGCGGACGCTTGCTCGATTATTTTATCCTGAACGTACACCTTTTTTGGACCATCGCGGCTAAATGCAACCTGAAGATCAGTAATGACGCCATCGCGCAAAGCGGTTTTCATTTCATCCTCATAGATGAAATCCTTCGACTTGTTGCGACAGCCGAAAAAGAGAAGCGCTGGTCCGAGAGTGGCACCGGACGCTTTAAGGGCGGTGCGCTCTTGCAAAAAGCCTCTGTACGGAGCGTAACCAGTGCCCGGACCAATCATAATGACGGGAGCCTCGGGGTTCTCAGGTAACCTGAAGGTACTCGTGCGGACAAACACCGGAATGCGTTGCCCTTCGACAGCGCGCTGAAGGAAGGTACTCGCGACGCCTTCGTGCACGCGTCCAGTGGCAACCTGTTCCTTAACGACTGCCACCGTCGCGGTGACGACATTCTTGTCAATCGCCGGACTGGAGCTGATGCTGTAGTATCTCGGGGCGAGTCGCGGCGCAATCGCGCCGAAAAAGAGCCCAAGATCTGGCACCGCGCTGGAATAATCCTCCATCACTTCCAACAGAGAACGATGAGGCTTGGTGATGTACTTTGCAAACTCATCCTTACCCGCCGGAGACGCCAAAAATGCGAGTTTATCCGCCTCCTTACCCGTCGCTACCGAAGCGAGAGCAGCGAGTGCTTGCTTGCGCGGCGGCGTCAAGACGTCGGCATATCGCGCCAAAGCATCGCCGACAGTCATCGGCGTGGCGAAAGGCTCTGCCAAAGACGCCGGAGCGTTGTCAGGCTTGCGCAGACGGAACACTTGCTTGACGTCGCACTTGAGGACCTTTGCGACGCGCTTGGTAATGTCCTTGCTATTTTCAGCAAACACGCCCAAATGATCACCCGTCTTGTAGTGAACACTCGAATCAGTGAGATCAAACTCGACGTGCACGCAGCTTCTGTCCGCATCCGAAGAGAAGAGTTCGCGGACAACCTTGACTTTGGCAAGGTACGGGTTCGCCGCCGTGGCGACGAGCTTTGCCCCAGAGTGCTCCTTCTCAAACTTTGACGCTTGGCTCGCCGCCGCGCGCTCACCCTCGGCGCCTTCCATCACAACGACCTCGTAGTGCGGCAACTCTTCGTCCGCGCCGTCCGAATGCAAACCAAACTTGGTTTCAAACGCCGGCCAGAAGGCTTCAATCCAATTTTCAAAATCCTGCTCCAAGCACTGGTCGTCGTCCCCGAGGTGAAGCTTGAGCAGAGGCTGAGCCCCCAACTCGACCAACGCCTTGTGAACCATCTTCGCCGCTGCGTTAAACTGTTCGTAACATCTGTTACCCAAGCCAAAGACGCTAAAGGTTAAACTTTCCAGCAAGTCTGGCATGCGTCCGTCGCTCGCCGCGTCTCGCGCCCAATACACGAAATCCGCGCTCGTATCCGTCGGTTCCCCGTCCCCGTACGTCGACTGCAAGAACACTGCGCATCCAGTCTCCTCCAACATCGCATCCTCCGCTCCGACGCCATCGATCGTTTCCAAATCCACCGCGCGCGCCGCCACGGCGTCGCCGTACCTCGCCCGCGCGTGCGCCACCACCTCTCTCGCGTACCTCTCGCTCGTCCCCGTCTGCGTCCCGTAAAACACGCTCAACCGAACCTTGCCCGCGGAATCAAACGCCGCCGTCGCTGCCCCGCCTTTACCGCCGGCACCGCTTCCAAAAAGTCCTCCCCGAAACAACCTTCCCACCACAGAGGTCGATGCAGGCGCGGACGCGGACGACGACAACTCCACCGCCCGTCTCGACGCTCGAACCGCCACGAGTCCGACCACTGATGCGCACAACACCGCCGCCGACACCGTCGTCACCGCATCGCTCGACGTCCATACGGCATCCATCGTCGTCGCCGTCGCCGTCGCCTTCACCCGCGCCCCAAGTCTCCCGCCGGCGGCGCGCACTGACGTCTCGCGCCATCACGCGTCCATCGCCATCTCATCTCATCTCATCTCATCGAAACGCGCCCGCGACGGGCAAACACTCCGCCTCCGTCGTTTCGCCCGCCCGCGCCCCCGCGGGTGGTTGGTTGGTTTCTCGACCGCGGTCGACGACTCGACGTTTTTACCGCTACCGATCGGACCGTTCGCGACCCAGACTTTCCACACCCACCCCACTTTTTTCGTCACACGCACGCACCGGGACACACCGGGCTCGCTCACGTCACGTCATCTCGCGTGGATGTCGCGTGGATGGTGTGTGACCCGTCGAAACACGTGAGGGTCCTACGACGACCACGCGCCGCCGCCAGGTCTCGCGTATCGGATATAAAATCTGATATCATCGGACACGTGATA
>Ga0181574_10000520_pt1 | contig 35506 bp, 46 predicted proteins | sample 101ome_24_FD_145600 | JGI IMG/M metagenome (GOLD analysis project Ga0181574, IMG submission 145600) | Coastal salt marsh microbial communities from the Groves Creek Marsh, Skidaway Island, Georgia - 101410AT metaG (spades assembly) | ecosystem: Environmental > Aquatic > Marine > Intertidal zone... | reverse complement strand
TGCCATGGGTCGTACGAACGAGACGAGAACTTCGTCGATATCTACGGCAACCCTTTTCATTTTTTATTTGTAAAATCGCGCTTAAAATCTCTAAATTAATTTTCATACGAGTATAGTAAGTAATATCCATGGCGGTGCCACCGGTAGTTGACTATAGTCGTATGGAAAGACTTAAACCTCCAGAAAGTCAAGTTATTCCCATAAATGCGAATACTTTGTGTATATTTTTAATAATAGCAACGATCATAGGTTTGTATAAGAGGTATATAGACATTAATCAATCGCGTGAACGACATCGTATTTGATACACTCCTCGGGGTCTAAGTATACGTCGCGTTTCATGAGTTTATTGAACTGTTTTTCGGGTATTTTGGTTTTTTCCTTATACGTTTTCGAAACCATTTCCATGAGTTTATCACACATTTTCATTTCGTCCTTAACTTCCTCGTATTTACCCCAGAATCCCGAGGTCGATATTTGGTGTATGAGAACGTGTGCGTTCTTACCTATACGTCGTTCGTGTCCACCCAAAAGTAGGAAAGTGGCGGCCGAACAACACGCACCTTGTGCTATGGTAACGACCTTGACGCGTGACTTCTCGAGTATGTTCATGGCACTTAGACCCGCGAATAAATCACCACCATCGCTACACACGTGTACGCGTACGGTTGGTTCGTAACCTATGAGTTCGGCTTTCTTTTTGAGAAGTGCGATCTCGAGTTTCTTAAACTCCTCTATGAATTCGAGTATATCTTCATTGGTTATTTCGCCATAGTAAAAGATTTCGTTACCTACGACGCGTGTTATTTTAAATTCTTCTTCTTCGTTGGTCGTAACAACGTTCATTTTTTTTTAAATTATTATGCTATTTCTTCTTTAATCATTTTTTTGATTCGCGTAACTTCTTTTTGTTTGAGTTTGTTTTGTATACCGAGATGGTTCATAACATCGAAATCTTGGGGTGTTAAGGAATAATCTTTGAATTTTGATACGTCACCTTTTTTTGCGTATTCGCGCAAAAGCATGAACTCGTGGTGTAACATCTTTGTATTTGAATTAACTTGTATACTCCTAACCTTTTGTTGACGCATTTTTTGGTTCCCGAACTTTGTCCAGAACTTACCCGGTTTAACTTTATCGGGTTCGAGTTGTTTCGTAAAATACGATTTGGGTATTTTTATCGCGTAAAGTACAAAGTAAGGCATCATTTCCCAATCGCCTTTATACATGTACTCGTCGTACATATCCGCCATACTTAAAGAGTGTGAAACCTTATCCATATTATCGTCGAGTGCATAGGGAAAGTTCTCGGATATTATAGACCAAACGTGACCGTGTTCGTGTATACTATTCGTTATGTTTACCTTTTCGTTCGCGATACACAAAATATCGGTTACGTAATCCTTAGACGATTTGAAAATATCCTTTTCGTGGGGGTAGTCTATGTAGTGGAAAAAGTTGTGTAGATTACCGTTACACATTTTCGCAGATACTAACGCGTTTGGGTGTTTCGGTTTAAGTTTTATAATAGTTTCGGGTTCGCGTTTAGGTATAATCATGGTTACGAAATTGTCCATGAAAAAAACATTTTTGGACGTTACGACGAGTTGTTTCTTCGTAATACTTTTCCCCTCGGCTACGGATTCGATTATATGTTTTAGAACGTGAACATCCGTTTCGTAATCTTCTATTATTGCGTGTTTGTTAGAGTTTCGTATCGTACTAAGAAACAAATCTTTTCTCTGTAACGTATCGTCGTTGATTTCTAAACTATTCGTTTCGTCTAGAACTTGGTTTAAAATGAAACTTTTACCGAACCCCGATGCGCCACACAAAAATACGTTCTTACCTTCGTCGAGATGTTTTTTCAGGTCGGAAACTTCTTTTTCATGGAGGAGCGAAAAACCTGTATTCTTTTTTTGTTTATGTATTGTAACAAAGGCGTCCATGTCCGATAAAAATGAAAGTGGAGAAAGTGATCTCGCTACTCAAGCTTTAGATATTATTATGGAAAATAATACACTTCAGAAACGCGTTTTAGATCCTTTAAAAAGGAAACTTTTCCCTTACTTGATGTGTGTCACAGTCTTTAACCTTGCTCTTTTTCTGATGGTTGCGTATCTTGTGAATCGTCTTTCGGCGATTCTGTAACTACTTCCATGAGTTCAGTTCTTCGTCGAAGTTCTTTCATGAGGTCACCTTTCAGACTTACGAGTCCCTTATCTTTTAAATCCGATATTTCGTTTTTACGTTCCTCGATTCGTTCAATATCGGCTTTAACGGTTTTCTTTGCCGATACTGCGTTGCCTCGTATTTCATCGAGTTCGCGTTTGAGTTCTCTTTTTGCCGTACCTGTTACTGCATCTTTGAGTTTAGTCATGACCGTATTTTCGGCGATGGCTTTAAAAGGCATGATGGGTTGTATGTGCATGATTTCCGGTTTGAAGAACTGGTTATCGTCTGGGAATTCCCTATCGAAATCGTCGATCGTTTTTTTCGGTACGTTTGGTGACTGTTCGATGAGTCTATCGTATTCGTTCCTACAATTCTCAACCATGTTTGTACCGTCTTGTGTTCTTTCACCCAAAGGTAACGTGAGTTCGAGACGGATAGTTCTCGAGAGTTTACCGTATTGTACCGAAGCGACACGGTGACCTTCCATGAGTTCGTTGATTTTTAGAAATTGCATGATTGTCGTTGCAATGGCGGTGATTAAGTTCAAACCACCAATTGCAGACGGTACGTACGGTTGAACCGTAGGTGGAAACGTTTCCTGAGCAAAGTTCGCGGTACCCGTTATCGTACTTAGTATGATGAGAGGTATTGTAAACTTCATACTTAGATTTTTATAAGAACAATAGGCTTGGTAGTGCATGTAACGGTAACATGCGGCGGCTTCGCCCCAGGACTTTAATATTTTCTCCTGTTGTGGATGCCATATTTTCGGGAGTTTCTTTTCTTTGTCCATATTAATAGATATGAACATTATATTCTTCATTCATTTAGTGTTTTTCATAACAATGCTTGTGGTTCCGTTTATGAAAAATCGTCAGAACCTCGAGTTTTATTCTTTACTTGTTCCTTTCATATTTTTCCATTGGTCTGTAAACGACGATACGTGTGCGTTGACCCAGATGGAGATGGCTGTAACCGGTAATAAAAAAGAAGAAACGTTCTTCGGTCGAATTATGGGTCCCATATACAAAATGGACGATACGGAGGCAAACAATTTCTTAAAATCAATTTTGTTCGGTTTATGGTTTATGGTTCAGTTTAGACTTGGTCGAGTAGATCTTTCACCACTTTACCCGCGAAAATAACTTCTTGATACATATAAATGAAAGTTAAGACGAAACAGAGATTATTGTTCGCGGCGCTTTTTATTCTCGTTGCATTGATAGCGTACCAGTTATACAATCCTATAGTCGTTAAGAAACAGGTGCCTGTACCCGTACCAGTTGAAGTTCCAGTCCAGATACCAGTTGAAAAAGAGTATAGAAACCCACCAATCAAAGAGTATAAACCCGGGTATGTTCAACAAATGGGTGTTCTTGTGGGTCCAGACGAAGAAACGTTACCGCTTTTCGGTAAAGAAGTTAGGGGGAGACGTGACAGGTACCATTATTATACGGTAACACCCGGCGAACAAGTATATTCGCTTCCCGTGACACACAATGATCGTGATTGTATGGACGATATTGGATGTCATGAACTTTACGGTAACGAGACTGTTTCTGTTTTAGGACAAACGGGTACGTTCCAGGCTAAATTATACAGAACGGATAACTTTTTTTAATCTTCCTTCTTTTTTGGAACAATGGCTTCATAGGCACAACCTCCTATCGTTATGGTTTGTGAAGACATGCAACAGCATGCACATAACATCAATAATAGTAAAGGTGGAGATTTAATTGGAAACATTGATATAGGTCTATATACAAAAAAGAAACAGCATAAGCAACAACACAAAGTTGAACCTAAACTTATAGGATTACACTGTGATGATGACATTTATATTAAATAAATAAAATAAAATTATATTGGTTAATATAAATGAAGTTTGAAATTCTTAAGGACGAAGCAAAACGCTTGGGTCTTCGCGTGACTAAGAAAGTAAAAGGTAAACGCGTACCTTTATCAGAAAAAGAACTCAAGGCAAAAATCAGACGAAGAAAACCACCTGCGTTAGAAATACAGGTTCGTGAAACGAGAAAACTTTTGCGTACGTGTAGATCTTTGCTCGGTGACGTCGAAAAACGCCAAGTTACTGTAAAAAAAGTACCACCCATTCCACCAGCACCTCCTGTACCCATTCGTCCACAAATAGTACGCTCGGTAAAAGTGAAACGCGATCCTCGTGCAAATTTGATGACGGCTTTGAAAGCGAACCTCGAAAGGCGTGGTATTAGACAAAAGTTAAACCAAATTTCTTAGAAATAATTTTCTTAGCCCCTTCGAGTGTTGGGTAACTCCATAAGAGCCAACGCGACCAAAACCCAGCGGTATAGATACCTGATTTCGTCCAGTTTTCTTTATCGCTTCGTGTGACGTCTAACATGTTTTTGTGAACGAGTTTACGATCGGTTTGTTTTTGAACTATATGAGGAACGTAACCACCGTGGCGTATGACGTACGAACGCATACGTAAAGGATCTTTGTGTTTCGTATAATCCGTGTATCCTTTACCCCCAAAATCTACCGTTTTACCGTTTTCAAACGTGACTCTAAACTTTTTATCAAAACGCGGACTTTTTTTTAAATGAACTCGCATATATTATTACTGGATATAATTTTCGTTTCGTTTTTTTCTTCTATACAAAACAATTCCGAGTGTGAGAGATATAATCCAAGCTTGGAACTGTGTGATTCCGTAAGGCTCTTCAACAGTAAACATTTATTTATTATATTATAACATTTAATGTTTATTTTGTAATCTGACGAGCGTGTAGTGATGGTACAAGTGAACTATCGCGAGTGCGAGTGATATGTACGCACTAGGACTTTTCCTGACCTTTTTGTTTAAGAGTATGAGTAGAGCAACAGTTATAACAACTACGGTTGGTAATGCGAACAAACCTATTTGAACATCGGTCAAACCCAAAAATCGTTTATCTAAAGTTTTTACTTCATCGTTCTTTTCTGGTGCGTAAGATTCTTTTTTATAACCTGGCATTTATTATATTATAAGAAAATGTTCTGGGTACTTGTTCCCATACTTTTAGTATACCACGATTACATTAAAAATCCTATCGATCTTTTATATTTTCAGAAACCTTTGAGACCACTTTTGGGTATGAAAAATGCGATAATAGATTTACTTTTTTACCGAAAGTTTTATGACGTAAACGATTACGACGGTTTGGGTAGAATAAAACTAAATTTTGAAAAGATAGCGAGATCGTATAGAGAGAATAGAAAATCTAAAAAGTACTATTTTCACGAATTGGACTCGTGGTTTCCTGAGTGTAAAAACTATTATTATCACAAACTCGAAGATTTTCCGTTCATAGATTTACTTGTACGAACCATACCTTGTGTGACGAGTGGACATATTTCCGTTATGGAAGGGAAGTACGTTTTACCCGCACATAGAGCAGAGGCGAACGATGAGTTGAGGTACCATTTAACAATAGAGGGTACGAGCGAACTCGAAACCGATTCGGGTTTACACGTACACGAACCCGGTGAAGAGTTTCTTTTCGACCACGCGCGGTACCATAAGGTCGATAAGTATTGCGAGGGTAAACGCGTCGTTCTCATACTTGACGTAAAACGGTTTTAGAGGTGTTTTCTACACACGGCTTTATACAAATCATTACCTCCTATAAGTTCCCTTCTAGAGTTGTTGACAATACGTTTCGTGAAAGGACCGTGTGTTCCGTCCATACAGTCCATACACATGGCCGATATTTTGAAAACTTTATCGGCGAGAGGAATACAGTCTATGATTTCACCAAACTTTCTTTGTTTATAATCACCATCTAGACCCGCTAATAGAACGATTTTTTTATCGTCGAGTGCTCTTTGTACGAACTTTTTCAAACCTCTAAAAAACTGTGCTTCGTCTATGGCAATGACATCTACGTTTTCGTATTTCAAGTCACGAAGATTCTTTACTTTTACACACTCGAACTTCGTGTTATCGTGCGTTTTAAGAACACTTTCTGGTGATCGTGTATCTTTGTGTGAATTTACAACGAGAATACGTTTACCTATGATTTGGTACCTTTTTAAACGACGAACGAGTTCGGTCGTTTTTCCGGAAAACATGTTACCCATAATAATCTTCAAACTCATTTTGTAGTATTTGAATTACATTTTGTTTTTTTATATTGTTTTGTAAGTAAATAAGTTTAAAGATTGAATGCGTAACCGTAATATAAAAAAATGACAGAAACACTCAAAATCAAACGAATAAATTTAGAAGCTACTTTACCGACGCGTGCATCTCCGGGTTCGGTCGGTTACGATTTGTATAGTTTGAACAATATAGTCATTGAACCACAGTCTAGGGAAATTGTGAGTACGGGTATATGTGCGTCTATACCGATGGGATGTTACGGTCGAATTGCACCGAGATCCGGATTATCCGTAAAGTATGGAATACACGTAGGTGCTGGTGTAATTGACCCAGATTATACGGGTGAACTAAAAGTGTGTCTTTTTAATCTCGGGAACGTTGCGTTCGAAATTAAAAAGGGGGATAGGATCGCCCAGTTAATTTTAGAGAAGTGTTTAACACCTTTGATTGAGGAAGTTGGTGAATTGAATAAAACTATGCGTGGAAACCGTGGTTTTGGATCATCGGGTACGAACTAAATTAGTTACCAAATGCGACACCACCCATACCATTCTTAATCCTGAGAATGTTATAGTTGACCGCGTACGCACGTATCATATCTACATTAGTTGCAGTAGGTGTTCCGTTTATTTTTATCGTAGCGTTATCGATTCGCGAAAAGTTAAGAGTACCAGTTGGTTGAGATTTGTTCATGGTAAGAGAGAATGGCCACGTATATATTTGTTCCGAATCGACCGTGTTGTTAAGAACCGAACAGTGTCTCGATGGAACGACGTTTCTATGGTATTCACCTGACATATTCTCAAAGAGTGGAACGCCATTAACAAACATAGACGCGTCTGTGAAAGTGTAAGACGTAGACACGTTTAAGCCCGCAGCTATATGAACAGCCTTTACCGGGTGGTTAAAGTAGGTCAAATCAATTGATGTATCGGAAGCAGACATTGGTTGGTATTGTGTTTGGGTAATGAGAAGTTCATGTTCGCGATTTGCAAAGAATTCGCGTTCTTGTGTGTCAAGAAAAACATACGAACCGTATACCTTTGGTGAAGAAGAACCTAAATTAAACGTACCATTTCTACACTTGATTCTAATTTCAACTTCGTGGTATTGAAGACCGACGAGTGGTAAAGATTTCGTCCAATCTTCACTGAAAAAGAATGGAATTACGTAACTACCCGTGGAAGCATTATCACCTCCATCTTGGGTCGTCATGGCACACGTCGCTTTTGCTTGAGATTCGTTATATAACGTGTTGTGTACAGTATTAATGAAAAGAGAATCTAATTTAGTCACTTCCTGACCACCAATCCACAAAGAGAACTCAGTTGGTGAAGTTTCATCCGATATCAAATTATTGGATTTAAAAATTGAGGCATTGGCATTGCTACTATTAATATCGGGATTTTCAATCCAAACGTAACTTAAAAGATCGCCCTTGGATTTGATAGGGATAGAAACTTCGTTCCCCGAACCAAACGTTCCGATATAATCCATGCGTTCTGGTTTAATGGCAAAGTTAGTGTGACGTTTATAGTTTTGTCTGAAGAAGGAGACTTGTGGGTCGCCTGTGATGTAGACATCTTGGGCACCGACCGAGACGAGGTCAATCAAAGCAGCTGACATATTTACTATTATACTATATTAAAAAAATTGGGCGTTAACGAGGTAAGAAAAATGGTCGTTTTTCAAGCACTTACCTGGGAAACGGAAGACGACGACGAGAGTCACTTGGTACACGTATTCGGTAAAACTCAAGATGGATTATCGGTATGTGTAACAACTGAATTTAAACCGTACTTTTTCGTAAAGTTGCCTCGCGATAACGTCGAGAACCGCGCGATCATTTGGTACGAAAAAATGCGTAAACTGTGTTCGGATATTTCTTTCGAGTATACTCTCGTAAGATATAAGGACGTGTGGGGGTTTCAAAATAACGAACAGTTTTATTTCATGAAAATAGATTGTTGTACTTTGGGTGATAGACGACGCCTGGTTTCTATACTGAAGAAAAACAAATTACTCGATGAGTTTACAAAACTTAAACTTTTCGAAACGAACCTCGACCCTGTTCTGAGGCTCATGCACAGAACTGGAATACAATCGACTGGGTGGTTAGATACTGGTGATTCGTGTTATGAAAACAATATCGCTAACGTTGATATAGATTTGACGTGTCCTGACTGGTCTGAACTCAAACCCGTCGATAAATCCGAAACTGCACCCTTTGTAGTTGCATCTCTCGATATAGAGTGTAACAGTTCTACTGGTAAGTTTCCTGATGCAGATATAGAAGACGACGCGTGTTTTCAAATTGCTATTTCCCTGTGTGCTTTTGGAAACGATGTTCCTTACGATAAGACGTGTTTCTGTTATAAGAAGACCGATTCGAACCTCGAAGGGTGTTCTATTTTGAGTTACGATACGGAACGTGATATGTTGATTGCGTTTAGTAAGTACATGCAAAAGATGGATATTGATATTATAACCGGTTGGAACATTTTTGGATTTGATATGGAGTATATAATGAAAAGAGCCGAACTGAATTCGTGTGGTTCATCCTTTTTCAATTTGAGTAAACTCAGGGATTATTCGTGTAAAATGGTGTATAAAAAGTTATCGTCGAGTGCTTTGGGTGATAACGACTTGAAACTCGTTCCTATTCCGGGACGTTTCGTTTTTGATTTGTTTCACGAGGTTAAGAAAGGGTACAAACTTGATTCGTATAAACTCGATAACGTTTCTAAACTGTACCTGGGTGATCAAAAAATAGATATGCCTGCGAAAGAGATGTTTGCGCGATTCGTCGAAGAGGATCCCGTAAAGTTACGCGAGGTTGCTGAATACTGTATTAAGGATACTCTTTTACCACACAGACTTTTGTCTAAACTGTGTACCCTTATCAATCTCCTGGAGATGGCGAAAGCGACGTGGGTACCGTTATCTTACCTCGTCGAGCGTGGACAACAAATCAAAGTGTTCAGTCAGTTGACGAAAAAGGCACGAGAAATGGGGTACTTGGTACCAACTATATCATGGAGTGAAGGTATGGTCGAAGGGTACGAAGGTGCAACCGTCCTGGAAGCTCAAAAAGGTGCGTACTATACACCCATAACCGCACTTGATTTTGAAGCCTTGTACCCATCAATTATGATGGCACACAATTTGTGTTATTCAACACTTATAATGGATCCTAAATACGAAAATAAGGAAAAGTACCCTAATTTGGAAATCGAAACGTTTGGACAGTTCAAGTTTGTTCAGAACGTACCGAGTCTTTTACCGAGTATTCTTTTGGAACTCAAACAGTTTAGGAAACAGGCTAAGAAAGATATGGCAAATTCTACGGGTTCTTTGAAACAAATGTATAACGGTAAACAGTTGGCGTATAAAGTGTCTATGAACTCCGTTTATGGTTTTACGGGTGCATCTAAAGGTATGTTACCGTGTGTCCCTATTGCATCTTCGGTAACGCGTAAAGGAAGGATGATGATTGAAGATACTAAGAATTACGTCGAAAAGAATTTTCCTGGTGCAAAGGTAAGGTACGGTGACTCTGTAACACCGGATACACCTTTACTTATTCGTAAAAATGGTATGGTACAAACGTGTCGCATTGATTCACTTGTAAATGAATACACTTTACGCGACGATGGTAAAGAAATTGGTAAAATAGAAGCTGAGGTTTGGACGGAGAATGGATTTACACCAATACATCAAATTGTAAGACACAAAACGAACAAAACTATTCACAGGGTTTTAACACACACGGGTATAGTCGACGTGACTGAAGATCATAGTCTTTTACTCGAAAATAAGGAGATTGCTAAACCCACGCAAGTTGGTATAGGAACGGCGTTACTCCATGGAAACTGTGTAAATTCTATCGATACATCTACTGATACAAGTATTACTAAAGAAGAAGCAAAAGTTATGGGTTTTTTCTTTGGTGATGGATCGTGTGGTACATACTTATGTAAATCCGGTGTAAAAAGTACATGGGCTCTGAACAATTCAAATTTGGAGTATTTAGAAGAAATGCAAAAATTGTGTTCTTTCGAAACAGTAATATATGATACGATCAAAAGTTCTGGTGTCTATAAACTTAACGCTAAAGGTTTGGTTGTAGATATTGTTAAAAAATATAGAAACTTGTTTTACAACTCACACAAAGAAAAGATAGTACCGTCATGTATTTTAAATGCCCCTTTGGAAATTATTCAGTCTTTTGTAGATGGGTATTATATGGCTGATGGTGACAAAGATAAAAATGGATACACACGTATGGACATAAAAGGTAAAGAAGGGAGTATGGGAATGTATATGCTAGGACGAAAATTGGGGTACAATGTTTCTATAAATACGCGTACTGATAAAGTAAATGTTTTTAGACAAACATGGACAAAATCTACACAAAGAAAAGATCCACAAAAAATAAAAAAAATTGAGTGTTTGGGTAATACAGAAGGTTACGTGTACGATTTAACCACGGAATCACACCATTTTCACGTGGGTCCGGGTGATCTTGTAGTTCATAATACAGATTCTGTTATGGTTGAATTTGACGTAGGTGATCGTCAAGGTGAAGAAGCTATAAAGTACAGTTGGGAACTCGGTGAGCGCGCCGCTGAAGAGTGTACACACTTATTTAAAAAACCGAACAATCTCGAACTAGAAAAGGTATATTGTCCGTACTTTTTGTACTCAAAGAAACGGTATGCGGCTAAACTCTGGACAAAGGGTAAAGATGGTAACATGAACATGGATTATATAGATGTTAAAGGTCTTCAACTTGTTCGTCGTGATAATACACCACACGTACGTGAAGTGTGTAAAGAGTTACTCGATGTCGTTTTAGAGAGTAGCGATACGGGTCCCCCCAAAGCTTTGGCATTACAACGTGCTATAGAACTTCTCGAAGGGGAGGTACCTAACGAGAAGCTTATTCTTTCGCAACAATTGGGTGATTCGTATAAGTCGGATAACTTATCGCACGTACAGGTTCGTAATAAAATGCGCGCGAGACAACCCGGTTCCGAACCACAATCTGGTGATAGAGTTCCGTATATACTTCTTAAAACACACGACCCTAAAGCAAAGGCGTTCGAGAAAGCCGAGGATCCGAAATACGCCGAGGAACACAATTTACCCGTAGATTACCCATACTATTTCCTGAATAAGTTTTTGAACCCAGTGTGTGATTTGATAGAACCCCTCTTTGACGATCCTAAGGAAGAGATATTTGGGGAATTAATAACGAGAGCTAAACCAAATAGAAGAAAGAAACTTATAGACGATCCTAACCAAAGAAAGATAAGTGATTTCTTTACGAAAAAAGGTTAAAAGGTAGCTTTTATTGTACTATATGATGGAATATAAATTGTATAGTGAAAACGTTCGTTACAGAATATCCGAAGTTACTTTACAAATAATAGAGGAACTAAAACAAAATGTACCGAGACTTAACAGACCCGATACGTTTTACGATTTAAATGTTTACACTAATGTAGATAAACCTAAAGCCTACGACGAAATAATTGAAAATAAAACGCTCCGTACAGAAATAGAGAAAAAAAGCGATAAGTTTTTAAGGAAAGAAATTGCACCTCTTTTAGCGAGGTGTTCTAACATGAGACTTGAAGGTAGAATTGAACCATATTTCTATAATATTTATTCTCAAAGAAATTATTGTAGATGTTCTCGTTTAGATAAGAATAAAAAACGTCATTTTTTGTGTTTTATGTCAGAACAACGTAAAGGTTTGTGTAAGACGTGTTATGAAATGGGTCGAACTATTCCTAAAACAAAAATCCCGGTGTTACCACCACCGGTAAAAACGAGTGATTATGATAAAAAGTTAGAGGGTCAAGATGCTTTAGTTTCCATTAATATTACTTAAAAAAATGAGTCGTGTTTAGTTTAAGATGAATAAATCAGACATACTATTAAGTTCCATAGATACATTTTATGAAGTGCCTGAAAATAGAAAAATTCTTAGTCAGATACTAAACAAATCGGGTGGTATTTCCTTGCGTAATTTGGAGTGGTTTATTACCAATTATTCTAAAAAAACAAATTTATCTTACAAAACGGGTGACGGTAAAATGTTTAGTGTTCACTGTGCATACAAATCAAGTTTGGATGGGTACAGTAAAAAATTATTCGATCCTTTTTGTAGATCATCTAAAATAAGTTATACGATACCAGGGACAAGTGATGAAATTCATACAACGGTAGCGCAATTGAATTTTATCAGATGGTGTATAAAAAATAACATTATAAATTACATAAAAGAAAATAAGAACGAATTGTTTAGTAAGCGCGAGTCATGAACCCGTTTTCGAATTCAAAAGTTTGGTAACCGACGTAGTATAAATGTAAATTATAATTACTCGTAAGTCCTTCTTTCATCTTCACTTCTAAGACGGTTCTGTTAGACTGTAACTGACTAAAATCCAGGCTTCCCGATGGTTCCACATTAATCGGATTCATCGAGAAAGCGTACGTGTATATATTTCTTAAAGGTCGCGATAAACGACTCGAGAAGGGTACGACGTATTTAAAATATTTGTGATCGCTATCTTGAATATTTGGTATATCTTGTCCATTTACGTATATCTTAGCGGATGTCATGGGTGGATTAAAAAACTCGTTTGTTATTGAGTATTCTACGTTCGAAGAAAAGTTATACCTATTAGCAAACACGTTAGCGAGAAGTGTAGTTCCACCTTCGTATATACTTTCATCTTCAAAAGCCTTTTGTCTGAAAAACCAATTGAGTGTTTTAACGGGTGTGTTCGGTACGAGTTCTAATTTACTCTCTAAATTACCGGCTTCTATTTCAAGGGTAGGGTGTTTTTGAACTATATCTGTTATAAACCTCTGTTTCGTATTCGAAAAATAACTACGTTCGCTTGGATCGAGTGTTATTTCTTCAGTTATGACGTCGAAACTTTCGAGTGAAAACGAACTCGATGTATCCGTAAAAAACGTTTTAGGGAAAAACTCAAACTCGAATATTATTTTTTGTTTGTGTATGGCACACGTAGGAAAGTAAGGACGGTTTGGTTTATTCGTTTCGTATTCATCACTTTCGTATTTTCTAGAAAAAAATAAGTGGATTGGTATTAAAACGTTTGATTCACTTTGGCTTAAAAACTGATTACCGGCGAGTAGAGAAGTATCTTCGGCTAAGTTCCTGTTTATGGTGTACCTTTTAGTTCTCTTTTCCGATTCGTCGAGATACAGTTCGTCGTATATTATACCCCAATCGGCGTGGTATTTTTCAACTACCATTTCGTCTACGCGCATGGTTACAGACTTTATGAGATGACGACCTATTTGATCTGCAAAATTTTCGTTTACAGATAAACCGGGTAATTTAATCGAAACGTACATGTTTGAAAGAAGATCACCCATATTTCTGGGGTTTAGCGTGACTTTTACAGTTTCACCAAAAGGCCAGTTCGTGTTTATGGCTTGATCACTAGGCCTGTTGACGTTAAAGTTCCTGTGAAATTTTGTAAACTTTGAATGTCTTTTTGGAGTGTATTTAAATAAAGAAAAATCTGGATCGCTTTCTAAAAGGTACGTGTCTTGTTTGCCTATCGCACTTAAAGAAATTTTAGAACCCGTGTTTGGACCAGTGTTTATGTCACACATAATACTACTTATTACTAACAATTTTTTAAATCTCGTTTAACGAACGATTTTAAATTATCGTACCAAAAACAAATTTCTTTACTGGTTAAAGATAAAGGCACACTTTGTATGCGTTTTATAAGACCAGTTTCCTGTTTGCGTAACGCTGATATACTTGGTTTTTTTGTACGTACAAAACACGAATAACACACGCGTTTTATTTTAGTACCAAAAAATTTATAAAAAGAATCGTTGTTACACACAAAAATTGGGTTTATTTTTCTATACTTTCTTATCGCCTGTCTTATATCACGGTTATTAGATTTTATGTATGGTTTTAATGGGTTATTACAAATCGTACAAAACCCTTTGCACTTAATATACATAAAAGAATTACATACTATTTTTTTATGTATTATAATCAGGTAACACATCCAGATGGTACAATATGTTTAGGTGTAAATACAGAAGAACAAAGACCTGAAGCGTTCGATATAGAACAAGCGAGTGTAGAAAGAGAAGAAGATGAAGTACGCGAAGTGTTTACTAACTACATGTCACACGTTCACGAGTGTTTCTTTTTAGTTACCTTATTTTCTTTTATTTTTATACAAAACGTAATAAACCTTATAAATATCATACTTTCTTTTATTTGTATGATTGGTGTGTATTCGAATGCTAAATATTTGGTACTTATACACGCGATGTGTATGATGTGTTTAATAATGATATGCGTGGCTATTAATTTGTTTGAATATTTATTTTACTACTTTCCGTACTTAATAATAAATGTGTGTTCATTAGCAACCTTAGTCGAGGTGACTTAAAATATAAATCAAGAAAACTAAAATGGAATATTCTCAAAAAGATCTCGATATTGCAAAACGCTTGTATAACACAAAAGATGAAAAGTGTGAAAGGTTTGCAAGAAGTATACATAAATTGAGAGAATCTAGGAAAAGGTATGACGACCAAAGAGATAAAAAAAGAATTATCTTTTTAACGGAGGTGCCTGAACAGATTATTCAAAATAGACACGCTTTTAATGTATGTCAGGCGACTACAATGAGTGGGAAAAGGTGTAATTTCAAGGCATCGTGTGGAAACTTTTGTAAGAAGCATTCACACGGTACAAAAAATTTAGATATTAGTGTATTAGGTACTAAACCAGTTTTAAAAAATATTATGTTATAATAAATGTTAAATCAGGAAACACTCAGACCCGTAATAATCGCCATGGCGCTTTACTTAGCTATTTCGCAAATAGTACCAGAACTCTTAAAAAAACCCACGAACATTAAATTTGTAGATGATATTGTTGCCATGCTCATCGCACAAAAAGGTTCGTTAACTTCGGGTGTTATTCTCACCGGTATCATTGTTTTCATTACCAATTACATTAACGATGAATTCCTGTAAAACATTTTCTTTACAGGTTAACATGTGAGTTTTTGGGTGTTCCATGTATCGTATTTTTTTAGTATAGGCATCTTCCATGAACTCCAAGAGTTGTTCATAGTTTGGTTTTCCCCATTGCATACCCGCTTTGAAAAGAAAATCATCCCTCGGTATTTCTTGAAGTTCACATTTGATTTTATAAGGTGTTCTGATGTATTCCGTAGCACCCCCGTATTCCGGTACTATGACTGGTTTGTTTCTCAGCGCAGCTTCAACTGCACCCATACCAATACCTTCAGAAGACGAGAAACTTACGTAACAATCACCTAGTGCATGTATTTTTTCCATATCCTCGTCACTTATCAGACCGTTTATGATTTCAACGTTTGGTATGTTTATATTAACAGGTTGTTTACACGTTGCTTTTACTAAAAGTCTTGAATCTGGTTTATTCAGGCGAATAAACGCTTCCAAAATTTTGTTAAAGTTCTTTCTAGGATCATAAACATTTCCTATATGGTAAAACGTGTATATTTTTTTAGGTGGTACGTGAGCGTGTACAACAAAAAATTCCTTATCAGGAAACTGTTTCTTAAAAACTTTTCTACAGAATTCACTCGGTACAGCAATTCTATCGAATAAATCGAAAAGTTTACCGTAATCTTCGTGTACCGTTTCCGTTTCACATATGGTCATACACGTGACGTGTTTAATTTTTCTTTTTATTTCTGGTATTTTATCTAACCAATACTGTACTGGTAAAGCAAATATAAATGCTCTATCACATTCTGGAATTTCCTCTTGGATTTCCAAATATTTACTATCAGGAAAAAGGTCGAGGTATTTGTGTGTGAGTTGACCTATGCCACTGAGAAGAGTTGGGCCGATGAATAACATTTAGTATAAAGATAATCTTTCTTTTATATATATTACGCGATGGACTCTGTTAGAGAACAAATTACACAAGAACTTGCACGATCTAAGGTTCGTGGAGATAGACTTTACAGTATATTGAAACAAATCGTTGATCACATTGAACCACCAAAGGAACCAGCTCCAGCTCCAGAGCCAACTCCAGCTCCAGAGCCAACTCCAGCTCCAGAGCCAACTCCAGCTCCAGAACCAACTCCAGCTCCAGCTCCAGAACCAACTCCAGCTCCAGCTCCAGTTAAGAAAACGGTTAAACGCGTCGTTAAAAAGAAGGTTGCGGAACCGAAGGAGTAATTTTACTTTTTGCAAAATAAAATCCCCCAAGTATCAGTGCGATGAATAAAACAAGGTACCTAAATGGATACTTTTTCTTTTTTTCGTTTTCCATTTTTTCTATATCGTGCTTATCTGGAAGTTTTTCAACGTTTACGTTGAGTTCATCTATCTTCCCGATAAGTTTGTGTAATGCTTCTAGTATTTGAAGTTCTCTATCTTTGGGTTTTTCTTTAACGTCTACAGTTGTTATTTCGAGTATCATATACCATGATACATTAGCTTGTATTAGTTCGTAATCACCATCGCCTTGTGATTCGTATAATTTAAAATGGAGTTTTTGTAAAGATATGGGATTAAAATAATTTGTTTTTCTTTGAAAAGAACGCCATTGTTTATCTCTTAGTATAAAAGTGTTACTACCAGTAAAACTTCTTTCTAGTGGTATTCTGGCTAAAATCTGTCCGTTTCGTTCATCCAATAATTGTCCCCTTTTAGGAATATCATCACAAACTATATCAATGTACTTGGCGACATTTGTATCACCATTATCATTAGCACCTATTTGTGTGACGTAAAAATCAACTGGTTTTACACCTATGACTTCAGATATTTCTTCGAGGTGTAAATTTGATTCCAAGTTTAGATCTATTGTAAAATTATTATTGGTACCGTTTACGAATTGTGAATCTATCACTATGTATTGAATTTTTTTAGGTAAGTCCTGGAGAGATACCATCTTCTAATTATACTATATAAAAAAACTATACGAATAATAAGCAATGTATACGAGTTTATATAAAATTATAAAACCAATAAGAACTGCTATATACGAATCGTCTTCTTCTTCGGAGAGTATTAGTTCATCTTCGAGTAACGTATATGTTAAATCACCTGAACGTAAAAAAAAGTATTACTATTACCAAAAACCAACTATTAAAAAAAGTATAATAGCGAGAAATGAAAGTGGTGAACATATTATAATGGAAGTAGAAGCAAGTGACGCAACTTTTTATAAATATAAATAACCTAAGTAAAAAAAACATTTTGATTTTTTTACAAATACTAAAAACAAATGAAATGGATTACACATCAATGCACACTTACGACTACAAACTTGCTTTCTGCCAAGCGACGCGTGAACTCCCGGAAGATTTACAAAGAATTATCTGGAACAAGGCGAACAAATACGAACCTATATGCCCAGGTGCCCCGAAGAAACTCAGAAGAACTTCATCATTACCAATCGAAAGATTCGATACACTTGTCAAAAACTGGAGAGAAAAGTGGGGCGAACCTTAAAGAACATATGCGATTACTCGCTTACGAAGAGTTTTGTTATGGAGAATTTGAGTGTGGTGAGTATAATCGTTACGCTTGTCAATATAAAAATATGTTACTCCGAGAACTAAAAAATAATAAGAAAGAAATTGAATATATACGAAGATACGGTCCTCAATGGGCAACTTTACCTAACAAAAAACCTGAATTTAATCACGACGATAAACTTACTGAAATACAAGTTCGTTTATACGAGTGTGAAAAAAGGTGTATTGAATTTGAAACAATGGAGAATGAGTTTCTTAAAAAAATTTCTTTTCACTGATCGGTTTCGTGATTCGTGTATAAATATTTAAGTGTTAACATGTACCCACTAAAAAATGAACTTAGTGTTGTAGATATTGCTATATGTACTAAATAATTATACCAACTGTATATCGAATACGATATTAGTCCAAGCATGTTTACCACTATAAAAGTTGTGCTTATATCCTCAACTTTTTTAGTCGTATGAATTTTGTATATTTGGGGTACCGTGTTTAAAGTTAAAAGTGTACACCCTATCCATCCTAGTGCATCTATTAGTATATACATGTGTTATTTAAAAATTATACTTTTATATATTTTAATACTAAATTAAATGTTTACCATAATAAACCCCTATACTAAAACCCTTCGTATTTCGTGTCCTACGAAAAGGAAAGAAAGTTTAGCCGAGTACGAAGAAATTAAGAACAAAATTAAAAGTTCGACTTTAAAGTATGGATCCATGGTTTCCGCGTACCACTTTATTTTTCAAGACCCCATAGATGGTTTATCGGCTACACTCGGAACTTTGGCGTCCTATGCATACGTTGATTCTTTATCGTCTTACGTGGATAATATAGAAAAGTCAGCTGGTCTTAATAAAAGAATGCTCATACCTGTAGTAACTGCACTTTTGGAATCGTCGTGGAATTCTATGGATACACCTTTTGATTTTAATATGGGTGCAACACTTTTTGGTTTCTTGGCTTATAAAGTAGCTTTTTACCAAATCGTCGCCGAAGAACTTTTGTTATTAAAAGACGGTGATGAAGACCTAAGTGGAGAAGAATAAGATTAAAAAATAAGAAAAAAAAATGTCTGATATTTTTTACGAACTTGTTGCAAAAACTGTTTCTGTGGAAAGAAGGGAAGAACTCGATGGTCTCGCTTCTTCACACTATAAAGGTGTTGACGGGAAAATTAAAGTTTGGGGAATAAGACCTAACAATACTTTCCCCGAAAATTTTAGACCACCCGATAACGTCGAGTATATCGGTCACCTTTATCTTCTTGATACCGACTATGAAAATGTAAAGTCGTTTTTCCATTTTCACGAAGAAAAGACCAAGGATGGTAACCGTATTGGTATTATTCACCAAGCTCTCAAGATTCTTGATAAACAAGAAGATATAACTTTTATCCCTTCGGTGGATATTACAAAGGATTGGTTTTGGTTTTGGAAAAATTATTACATGGATAAGTTTTCTTCCGACCGATCCAAATATAATTCTTTTGTGAACAAACACGGTTTAAAAGACCGTTTAAGCGTTCTCGAAAGTAAATGTATGCGAGACGATATAGAAATGGACTTAAACAATTAGATTGTAATGAATATATAACATGACTACACTTACACATGAACTTTTAAAAAACTGTACCACACTCGTCAAACTTTCACACTTAAACGATCTTTGTTCTAAATTATGTTCTAAAAATTCTGAGGTATACGCATTACGTTCCGAGTTCGGGTACCCGGAACACCTTATTCCCCATAATAATAAAAGGTTTCTCGCGTATATGGGTATTTCTAAGAAAAAGGTGGAAATGCCATACGGACAGGCCCATTTTATCACGTTTTACCACGAACCTAAAGTTTCTACCAGGGACGTTCCAATTGGTATTCTTGAACACATGTATAACATTTACATGGAGGAACAAGTTGAAGAATTGAGAATGTCTGGGTACCGTGAAAACGAACACTTTTCGGTCGAACTGTTTCCTTTAGAAATAGATAACACAAACCTTGGGTACTGGCGGTGGGTACTTGAAGACGATTGGGGTGTTACCGATAAAATTTCTTTCGACGATCTCGTTGACGATTACCAACTCAAATCATATGTTAAATGGGACGTTCTCAGAGACATTTTACCCGAAAACATAGACGAGTATAATGGTAGTGTAGTTGATAGCGACGAAGAAGAAGAATTTGAATACGGGGAAGAAACGGACGAAGACGAAATTGAGGAAGGAGAAATTGTGAGTGATTCAGAAGCCTAAGTAAATTATAAACTTATTATTTTTTAACATAAATGAGACCAAACTGTACTTACGAGACCTGTCTGTGTAGAGCTGGTAAGAACGGTTTTTGTTTAAAACACAAAGAAATTGGAGAAGCAGTCGAAGCTTTATTATTATTGAATAAACATTGTGATGAAAGAGTTGGACATATCAAAACCTCTTCACGAATTAGTAAGAACACACGCTAGTGCTCTTTATAGAATAAAGGAACTCGAAGAAGAAAATACACGTTTACTGAAACGGTTAAAAAAAGAACCCGTTTCTAAAGTGAGAAAGAGAGTTACTCAGTTCATAAAAGAGTGGGCTATTCAGAAAAGAGCGAGTGAACTTGGATTAAAAAATATAACAACATGGAAAGAGTTATACGAAAACGACCCATGTGTTTATAACGAAACCGAATTTTATAAATCGTATTTAGAGTATTATAACAATAATTTTTTTAATATAAATAAATAAATAAAACAGTATGTCAAATTCTTTACAAAAAATAATGACGTTTATAGATACACACTCACAAGATTTACCCGAAGGTGATTATTTAGAAATGTGTAATAAACTTCGTGACTTATTTAGAGTCGAACAAGAACAACAAACTCGTCGCGTTAGAACTTTACCACCTAGTTTACTTTTAAACCCATCGGATATTATATACGAAAGGTGTTTGATTTTGCTTCGTAAGAAAAAAGAAATTAAACGTTCTCTCGTATACTCTAAAATTAGGAAAAGAATAACACAAAAATTTAAAGATCAGGCCGTGTATAGTTACTGTTCTGTTATGGGTCTGGATGTATCTACAAGTTTGAGTGATTTAAAGGCTATGGGTCAAATCACAAATGAAAATGAGTTTTTTAAAGAGTTTTTGAGAATAATAAACGATTACAAAACGGAATTAAGAAATATACAAGTAACTGAGCTCAATAATATAGATAATGAAATGAGACGTATCGTACATTTTATGAATTCAACCCAAAAAATTATAGACGATTTTAATGCAATAAATATTAACGTGCCTAACCTAAGTTGAATAAAATAATAAAAATATCAAGACAAAAAAATGGACGAACTTACAAATTTAATGCGTTTGATCGATTTGAACTCGAAAATAATACCCGAGGGTGATTATCTCGAGATGTGTAATTCTATAAAGAAAGTACACGAGTGTGTTTCTCGTTCTAATTCGAATTACGATTCAGAAGATGACGAAAACACGTTTCATTTGCGTGTAAACATGCGCGATGATACTTTCGATATACCAGCACCTTTTTCTACAGAAACTAGACACAGGCGTCGGTATTACGAAGACGATTCGGATGACGATGAAGCAGTACAGATGGACCACGATTTACCAACCGCGGATGCTGACGAACTCGACGAGTTACTTGCGAGACCGGACGAGTCTCTTACGTTCGAAGATAGATTCAATCTCGTACACTCCGTTTTACCTTACCTTCGCGTACCGAGAGAAGACGTGAACGGTGATACTTCCTTTGAATCTGATATAGAGAGGGTACAAAGAAGACAGAGAGAATATGATGAAGCTGAGTTACGTCGTATAGACGATAGAATACTCGAAACTGAAACCATGATCAGAAAAACCAAACCGAGACAAAGAATAACAAACATTGTTAAGAGAGATGCCGTGAGAAAATACGCTTCGGATATGGGTATACGTTTACACAGATACACGATTGGTAGTCTCATAGATAAGGGATACAATATCGGAAACGAACGCGAATTTTACAAAAACTATTTGAAATCGTATAACGAAGAGATTGAACATAAACTGAGAGATTTAAACGACGAATTATTTGATCTTTGTAGAGATAGAGATTCTCTTTTAGAAGAGATGAACGATACCGATACTGTTATTTAATTAAATATCATTTTACACCACTTTTCATTAATATTGCCGAAAGGCGAATACTCAAACAATAAATGTATTAACGCACCTGCTAAAATTAGAACACCTGTATCTTTATACACAAATTTCGTAAGACCCATAACTAAAACTTGTAAAAGAAGACCGATAAATAATGCTTCCATCAGGACAGTTGTGAAAGGACGCATTTTTTTTCTTATAGTATAACATAATATAAAAAAATGAATGGTCAAGATATAGGTTTTGGAATCGTAATTATTGGATTAATTATTGGTTTAATAACTTGGGCTGTAAGTGTGTCTCGAAAGTCAAACCCAAAGCCACAAATTGAAGTGAAAGAAGAATAAAAATATAAAAAAAATCTCGTTATAAATAAAATGATACTTTTAATAGCTATCATTCTATTTATCATATTTGTGATTTATAGCACAAAACCTAGGGGTGAAGGGTATAGACTCGAGGGTCTTAAACTTTCGTGGAAAAATAAGGTGAATATAGAGGGTGTAGTGAACAAATGGATCGTTACCTTGAAAGATAAATCGGAAAACATAATTCACGAGTACGAAAATAGCGACGTGGGTAATCTCAAAGACTATACCGATGTGACCATGAATATCGTAGAGAATAAGGAGTTCGATGATAAAATTATAGGTGATAATACACTCGAACTGTATTATAACAAAGTCAGTTCCTATACTAAACTATATACGAAAACCGTGACGTTTACAGAAGAAGATTTCGGGTATACCATAGATACGAGTAAACTTAAGGAAGTTGATATTGACTGTGTAGGTAAATATGTAAAAGTTAAAAAAGATAAGACCACTAAAGGTGACGAACGATTTGCGTGTGGACCAGCAGATGACAACGATAGACACTATTGTCAATTTTGGAAACACGAAATTGAAAGAGAAAAAATGGGTTCCGGTAAGGCATGTACTCGAATAGATAACTATGTTGTGAGAGTTCAATGGCCTACAGAAACTACAGCTTCACTTAAAAAATTGGATTTTCATACCGACCCAGATCCAAACACAGATCAAAATGTAAGTAATGACCCTCAATATTATAAAAATGAATGGGACAGAACACCTGATCCAGATATTGATTGTGTAGGTAAATATGTAAAAGTTTATAAGGGTTGGCCAATTCATGGTTATAATTATTATTGCGGTGAAACAGAGACGCCGAATATCCGATCAACTTTTGGAGAACGCGACAATTGTATGGACTGGAAATATGAAATTCAAACAAAAAAATCTGGTTCTGGTAATAAGTGTATCCGAGAAGATAACGATGTTATTACAGTTCAGTGGCCTAGAAAAGAAATAGCTGAGCTTAAAAAATTGGATTTTCATACCGAACCAGATCCAAACACAGATCAAAATGTAAGTATTGAACCTCAATATTATAAAAATATATGGAACAACACACCTTTTCCAGTGCCAGTTACGTATAATTACACGTATGAATTTATCATAAACAAAAAATCAGCTTTTTCCGCCATACAAATTCAATATATAAAAATCGACGGTGTTTTAATAACAGAAGAACAAACAGTCGAAAACAAATCACCTGCCGCTGGTTGGTATAATATATTTAATTTTGATGCTAAATATGCCTCTTGGAATGTAGACGGTTATGAAGTTGGAACTAAGATGTTTTCTATAAAATCTGTTAAAAAAGTTAATAAAATAGATATAACGTATACAAGACCTAGATACGCACCCGGTTGGATGATAAAAGAAAATGGGAAAATTAAAGTTTTTGAAGAAGATGATAAGGGTCCTGATGTTACTCCTAAACCCGCCACGTATACGTACGATCTAACGAAAACTTTGAATTTAGATTGTAAAGGTGATTGGAGTGATTGGAGTGCATGTTCGAACACTTGTGGTGATGGGACACAAGCAAGGAATTGGATAACAACTAAAGAACCACTGGGTAATGGTAAGGCGTGTCCTTCTCCTTTAACGGAAACCAGAAGTTGTATTGGTACAGAGGGATGTGATGTTCACTGTGACGGTTATTGGTCTTGGTATAGTGTCTGCGATAAAGACTGTGGCGGTGGATATCAAACAAGTTATTGGATAACAACTACTCAACCACAGGGTAATGGTGCGGCGTGTCCTTCTCCTTCAACTATAATCAAAGAATGTAATACACAACCATGCTACAATAGTTGGGGAGGACCTGTAAATTGGAGCGTCGGTCCATGTGTGATTATGTAGACATACCAGATAGACCTGAATCGTGTTATTACCCGAAGGTAAGAGAATCGGTAATATTAAGCATTATATTTTTAAAAAAAACCTATGACTAATAAAAGAAACACCGATATGGCAAAAGCAGCTATGCTCGGACTATTTGGTTTATTAGTTATAATTATTGTTGGAATAGCTTTAGTTATTTACTTTGGAAATAAAAAAGGTGACGAAGAAACGTTAGAAGAAACGTCAGAACAAATACCCGAATTTACATTCGGCGAGACTGGTAAGATAAAGTACAATAAAGAAGAGAGTAGTGGTTCCCAGGAAGGGTACCGTATAATTGAGTACCTTGCAAATGATCATGAAAGAAGTAAACTTATCGATATTACATTATCATGGCAAACTGGTGCAGGTTTTGATAAAGTTAATAAAATTATATTTACACGGTACGTAAGTACTACTACAGGTACTACTACAGGTACTAAAATCCAGGAAGATATAATAATGGAAAAAACCAAATATCCAGAAATGATAAAAGATTACAGTAACGGAACCGTTACATTTAAAGGTGATGATATTTTTAGTAACGTTAGCGTTAAAGGTACGAATACAGTTAAAGCGTATTATAATTCAGTTGATGAGAATAATCTATTAGGAACAGCTGAGATCAAAATTACCGAAGACGATTTTAGTTATACTGCTGATGGTCCATTTGGTGAATATGAAATTACAATTACAATTGTTAAAGGTACGTTTAAACTCGATAAGTTTGTGAAAAAAATTTATTATAATCTTTCATTCATTCCGTGGAAATGGTTTAAATTACAAATTAATACCAACACCACCACCGCCACCAACACCACCCCCGCCACCACCACCACCACATATTCTTTTAAAAGTATAGATGGTAGCGACACATTAACACTTGATGGACAAACAGAATTTAAACTAAACAAATATAAGGGTAAAAACCTTTTAATACACCCTGATGACGATGATAAGGTTTTAGTACTTGCTCCTAACAATACAATATTTAAAAAACAATCTGATATGGAACGAGAAGATTGGGGTTTGGCGTCTTTTACACTTACGGCGGCTAGAACTATAACACCAGGTGAAGAAGACGTAGAGGATATTAAACAGGGTATTGAGTATAAATCACCAAACGATCGGTACAGTCTTAAATTTCAAGACGACGGTAATTTGGTTTTACGTGATATAAATAGATTTAACAAAATTAAATGGGAATCTAATACGGATGCTCAAACGGAAGGGGGTGATTTTGCTAAGAGAATAGTTGTACGAGCACGAACCGTCACCTTTACTGTCGACGGTAGTGCTGCATTGACATTTACAAAAACAGATGATTTTGAGGATGGAAATGTTATAAGAGAGGATGTATCTATTGGTGGAAATTTCAAAAAACCCTATATACTTATACTAGATGACACTGGTGTAATAACCATTATAGATAAAACAGGTTTTGCCACACAAGCTTTAGATTTTCTTAGAACAAAAGGTGGTTTAAAATTTGGTGATACATTTAAATGTAAAAATAACAAATTTATTGCTGATGAACCACCAGCGTTTAGGTATATTGGTTACAATCAAAGAAATCGATTTAAAAGTTTTGATGCATTAAAAAGAATGCATGCACAATGGTCGAAAGATATTAAAACAGTTGAAGATAAACATTGTGGAAACGAGAGAGAAGGTCCAGAAATAACCGACGCTGTAATAGCTGATTTTCCTAAGCTCAAACCTGTCTCGTTATCTTTCACCACCTCCAACGCAAAGTTTAACCAGGATCTTACAAAGGATTTTTGTACGAGTGATGCCTCAGAAATAGAAAAACTGAAAGAAAACTGTGATTTACACAGTACTTGTGGTGGTCTAGGTCAAAAGGGTAATAACTGTTGGTATGCGTATGAAGGTTTAGGGTATGCATGGCCTGAAGGAAGTAAAGATATCTACACTGGTGGTCTATTTAATTTTAATCTGTCTAATACAAGAGGTCATTACTTGTTCCGAAGGTAAATAACCTAAGTTAAATAAAAAAATGAATGGTCAAGATATAGGTTTTGGAATCGTAATTATTGGATTAATTGTTGGTTTGATAATTTGGGCTGTAAGTGTGTCTCGAAAGACAAACCCAAAGCCGCAAATTGAAGTGAAAGAAGAATAAACATTTAATAAAAAAATCTCGTTATAAATAAAATGATACTTTTGATTGCTATCATTCTATTTATCATATTTTTGATTTATAGTACAAAACCTAGGGGTGAAGGGTACACACTCAAGGGTCTTAAACTTTCGTGGAAAAATAAAACGAGTATAGAGAGTGTAGTGAACAAATGGATCGTTGTTTTAAAAGATAAATCGGGAAAAGTAATTCATGAGTATGAAAATAGCGACGCGGGTAATCTCAAAGACTTTACCGATGTGACCATGAACGTAGTGGATAAAAAGGAGTTCGATGATAAAATTATAGGCGATAATACACTCGAACTGTATTATAACAAAGTCAGTTCCGATACTAAATTATATACGAAAACTGTGACTTTTACAGAAGAAGATTTCGGGTATAATGTAGATACGAGTAAACTCGAAGAGGTTGATATACCTAAACCTGAACCTGTCGATTGCCAAGGTAATTGGAGTAATTGGAGTAACTGTTCCAAAACTTGTGGCGGTGGAAAGCAATCAAGGTATTGGACAACAACTACACAACCACAAAATGGTGGTGCTGCGTGTCCTTCTCCTTCAACGGAAACCAGAGATTGTAATACACAGGGATGTAAAGTTGATTGTAAAGGGTATTGGAAAAGTTGGAGTGACTGTTCCAAAGCCTGTGGCGGTGGAACGCAATCAAGAACATGGAAAACGACTACACAACCACAAAATGGTGGTGCAGCGTGTCCGGTGACTCAAACACGAAGTTGTAATACGCACAAATATACACAAATATATGAAGATAAGTGTGGAGGTAATGATGTTATAGGTAGTTACAATTTGGAGACCTGTAAAAAGAAGTGTGCTGATGGTACACATGGTGAAAGTTACACGTGTTACGGTTTTATGCATAAAGCAAGTACTAATGAATGTAGAGTTTACAATAGTAAATGTTCTAGTGGTGGGATGCCCGGTGGATATACTGCTTGGAACAGGTGTGATATTAATTAACAAAGTGAAATACAAAAAAACTATGACTAATAAAAGAAACACCGAGATGGCAAAAGCAGGGGTGTGTTAATGGTAAAACTTTAGAGTCTGGGTGTACACAAGATTAATAAACATAACCTAAGTTAAATAAAAATGTATAAAAATATAAATAAAAAAATGTCGGAATCTATCGAAACTATTCTCATTAACATCGTTCGTGACTCTAATAGTCACATGGACAAAATAAACAATAGTGTCCTTTCCAATAATAAGTTACTTCAAACACTTATTGAAAAGGTTAGTAAAGTTGAAGAAGAAAATAAGTACCTTCGAGAAAAAATGGAGATACTCGTGGGAGATAATAAGTACCTTCGTGAGAAAATGGAGGATACGCATAAAAATGTAGACGAACTTTCGAATACGAATAAAGTTTTGTTTGAGAAGATCGTGTCTTTGGAAAAACCAAAACCGAGACAAGTTAGGGAAAAGAAACCTGACGAGCCTAAAGTTCAGTGTAAATGTCACACGAAGAAAGGTGATAGGTGTAAGAAGTGGTGTTTACCGGGTCACGACACGTGTAAACAACACATGGAACAGGGTGTAAACGATACACCTTCTGATAAAGAACCAAACACTTCTAAGGAAAGTGGTGATGGTGTGGTTTCTAAAAAAAGAAAAACTACTGTGTCTGGTGAAGATAAACCAAAAGTTAAAAAAATGCCTATGCATAACCACGAGCCCGGTGAAACGCCTAGTGAGCCGTGTTATGTGTGTTTAGCACACGGTGACGTTCTCGATCCCGATATGCCTGATGATGATTATGTATGTGAAGATGTTGATGGTATGAGTTTGGAAGAACGGTTGCGTCTTGCTATAGAGGAAGACGAGAAAAGTGACCCTGGTTCGGAATACGAATACATTGAAGAGGAAATTGAGGTTGAAGTTGACGAGGACGGTAATGAAATTATAAAAAAATAAAAAACGGTAATATTATATGGATAATTGTTTACGTCGAGTATTGAGCCTAGTCGACGAAAACAAGTATAAGATACCAGAAGGTGATTATATAGAGATCTGTAAAAACTTGAGCGATATTAGAAAAATACATAACGGTGAAAATACAAAACCCTCGCTTTTTATAACTGTGGGAAAACTAGCTAAAACTGTAATAATTGGAATTTTAAGTTCCAATGTTTTAAAACGTTTTGGAAAAATAAATGTTTTGTAATATAAATAAATGGTAAACGGACGATTCGAAAAATTGGCGAATCTTCAAAAAGATAAAAATAATTCAGAAAAAAAAATCCGTAATACTGAAAAAGTACGTGAACTTCAGAAAAAAATTGTATCTCGAAAACGTAATAAATTAAATAGATTAAATCGTGAGTTGAATTATCTTAAAAAAAATAAAAAAGGATTATCTAATAATAATTATATAAGATCTAAAAAAACACTAGAAAATCGAGTTGAATATATGAAAAACGAGATTGAAAACGATGAAAAATTAATAAGACGTCATACACAACGTATACAAGATTTAAAGAAACTAATTAAACTGGCTAATAATATAATCAATAGTATTATTACTGAACAAATTTTAAATACACATGTAATTAGTGGATAAAACTTTTTTATTTATTTTTTAAAAATAACTTTTTCAATTTATCCTTTTTAGAAATCTTTTCGCGAACTTCTTTTATGAACGTGTTAAGATCCATTATTGTTTTCATTTCTTTTCTTTCGAGAACGCCTCCCGTACAGAGTTCTTGCCATTCGTGTAACGAAATTTTCGATTTTTTTAATTCATCCATTGTTTTTTCTTTCTTTTCTAGAATTCTATCTTTGAGTTTATCGTCGGCTGCGCGCATGAGATAGAATGTCATTGCGGTTATGTCGTCTTCGTTGAACAAACTATTGGTATCGCTGGTATCACTTGTACTGTTTGTGTCTGATTCTGAGTTAAAGTTTTTGGAGAACGATTCTCTTACAAGACTTTTTAATTCTTCGAAGTCGAGATCACCCCTTCCGTCTTCATCGGCTTGTTTGAACGTTTTTGCGGCAACACACGCCTGTGCGGCATATCTTGCAGCTTCCTTGGCTATATCGTACTCTTCTTGTATGACACTTTTGTATACGTGTGATATTTCACCCATCATGAACTTTGCTATGAATCCTACTACTGTAGATGCGAGTCTTAACAATACGAGACCGGATGTTAATTGGAGTAAAACGAAGACGTAGTCTATTTCACCAATGAGACCACTTTGTTGTACATCGAATAATATACCGTACCTATAAAAATTGGTATAAATACCGTTAGGTTGTCCCGTGGTTAAATCAATTGGATTATTTATGTCGTACGTTGACGAATTTGGTAACTGTTTGTAGTGTATTTCGTCGCCTTTAGAAAACCACCCGAGTTTTGGTTCGACGTTTATTATGGCGTATACATCTTTGTTACCTACACTGGTATGTATTTTTTTCTGAAGATCGTAGTTATGGTACTTGACTTTTATGTTTAATCTTAATCCACTTGTTCTTACGTATGGGTACTTGTTTATATCGTCACCAGCACCGTTAAATCCTAATATTTCTTTTTTGAATTCGGAACCTTGTTCATCGAGTGGTTTGTCTAATTCTACACCTGCCAAACTTAACCAATCTGATAATTTTAGACGAACGGATTCACCTTCTTCGAAAGTATACAAGTTATCATCTGATCCTTTTTTTCTAATGTACGTTTTTGGTTTGGAACCTGAGTCTATTGTTGAATCGTAATAATGATTGAACGCAAAATAACTGTCTTCTATGCCTGTGGCTAGAATATTGTTTGATTCTGTGTGTATGCACTGGTTCATACTAACATAAACGTCTTCCATTCCGTTTGGGTTATAGAGACACCCCGATGAAGGTTTGGTGTACCTTTGTGTTATCGTTTGTGATATATGTGTGGTAAAGAACATGACATTACCGGATGGTAATTTAGAAATCAGTTCAGAACCTGTGTAGTAAGCGCATATTGGTGCCTTGTAGTACCAGTCGGCTGAGTAGTTAAACGCATATTTATCGAGATTATCGCAAAATGATGGTTTGTTGTTGTATATGTTTAATTGGTTTTCTTTGAACTCGCTCCCTCCTAGACCCCAAGCACTTGTGACCCCTGTGGGTATTTCGGTTTCGACATACGTTTTGCCTGTGTAGAGTGAATATACTACCCATGATATAACGCACATACTGAGAGAAATATTAATTATTGCTAGTCTCCAGTCTGGTATGACTGTGACTTTCTCTGTGGTATACCGTAGATTCATAACATTGCTCCTGAGCCATTTCCATATAGGGTTCATTTTGGTCTGGGATATAATGTAAAATAATTGAGATAAAAATAATAACTATTTTACACGATTAGTATAAATATGTTTAATGTTACAAATTGGTTAGACTTTGTGTATTAGTTGTAAATCAAAGAACAACGGTACCGATTTTGCCTAGGTATGCCCGCGAAAATCGAAAAAAAAACTATTTTGTAGTATTAGAATTATGTCTGGTTCAGGTGCTGTTACAAGATTAGTAGCAATAGGGGCTCAAGACGTTCATATATCCGGTGATCCACAGATAAGCTTTTTTAATTCGACGCATAAACGTCATACCAACTTTGCATTATTCCAACAACAACAGATTATACAGGGAAACCCAACACCAGGTGGTACTTCCACCATACATATAAAACGAAACGGTGACTTATTGAATTATTGTTTTATGACAGTGGAACAAAACAAAACCTCGCAACTCATTGATGACTGGAGTAATGTTATAGAAGAATCGGAACTTTACATAGGAGAACAACTGATAGATCGTCAAACCTCGGAGTTCACAGAAGAAATTGCAATTGACTTAATGGCTACATCTTTTGCAAAATCATATCAAGCAAGTCTTCATGGTGGTCTTGGTTCTGAGTCTTATTTTTATCCATTCAGATTTTTCTTTTGTGAGAATTGGGGATACAGTCTTCCTCTCATAGCTCTTCAATATAGTGATGTGCGCATAAAAATAAAGTGGAGTTCCAATTTGAATGCTAATTACAGACCAAAGTTTTTTTCTACATACGTATCCCTCGATGCGGATGAAAGAAAACGAATTGCAGGTCCATCTGAAAAGAACATACTGATATATCAAGTTCAGAAAACATTACCATCAAATGAACCAATACAGTCTTTGTTTTTCAACCACCCCGTAAAATATATTGCATCAAGCAATGCATATGGTGATAACAATCTCGTTTCTGTGACAAATGAGGTGAGTCTCGAAGTAAATGGGGTAGATATAACAGAAAAACAAAACGCTATACCATTTTTTACATCTGTGCCTTCATATTACCACACAGACTATTCATCATCAAACGCCGAAAATATGTTTTTCTATCCATTTTGCATAAACACAAACAAATACCAAATGACCGGTTCGCTCAATTTTTCTAGAATTGATAGTTTTAGAATACATTGCACAGCCAATATAAACCGTCCAATCTATGCTGTAAATTATAACTTTTTAAAGATTAAAAATGGCATGGCTGGTCTCGTGTACGTAGATTAGGACACACTTTAATGTGTTCAATCATCATCTTTTTCATATATTCCACACCACAATGTGGGCAAGGAATCCACTTTGGTTTACTGCATTCCTTGCATGCATTATCGGAACAAAACTTTGCTTGTATTTTTTCGGTCAGAGAATTCATTCCTCTTTAGTTACTTACTAGAAAATGTTCTGTCGCGTCATACGAAACATCATTTCTGAAACGTGATTCCTGAGATGCTACACCCGGACCCTTAGCCAAAAGACCTGTAAAATAGTACACCTTTGTCGCTTGTGCCGATTTTTGAATAGCCGTTGAGTCACTATAACCAAAACTTCTTTTCGCAAAAGACGTGGTCATCGATCCAGAAGGAAATCCACTTCCAGTAAATTCAAGAGGTCCGTCACGTGGTGATTGTGGGTCTGCGTCAAGGTTGTCAAAGAGGTACAAAAAGTCTGGTGTATCATCACCCGCAGAGATAGTTATAGAATCAGATGTGTACGTAACATTGGAACTGTATATATTAGCTTGAGCCGCCTCTACACTGATATGATACACGGAAGATGTAGATAAACGCATCTGTTTTCCATTTAAAGTTGAGTCTGTTAAATCAATCTCATACGTAGTACCTCTTGCGAGTGATTTCTTGAGACTATGATTTGGAGAAGACAAAGTTCCCTGTGTAAGAATAAAGCTACCATCAAGTCTATAGTATCCACTGGTCACATTTAAACTTAACGAAGTAGGTGCCGTGATAGTAGCGTCGTCAACTGTTGCACCCGGTAACCTTAATGGATTTCCAACCTTGTACGTAGTCAGCCATGTATCTGGATTCTTAATCATATTGAGAACTTCCGCATTTGTGGGAAGAGCCACACCTGATCTAAGAGTTGTCACGGTCACGTGTGATATTCTTCCGTTCCAATATCTATCAGCACCTGGTGTCTTGGCTACTTCAAAGTTTGCTGCGCGCATGGGTCCTACGGTACCTGTTACAACCACATTAGCGGAAGGAACTTGTGTCAGTGTGTCAGTCTTGTAATCATACGTAAACATGCGGAATCCTTGTGCACCATCGTAATCAACGTAGAATCCAGTATAATAGTGATTGTAGGCTACATTAGCCGTTGTAATTTCAACATTGTTTCCATATTTGAACTTTGCGTAGAAATCACCCGTCTCTTTATTTTCGTGTGTAGAGAGAGTGATGTTTCCATCCCCACCACCTTGTGTATTCAAAAGAACGATACCAGAATTTTGATCCCAACCAGCTTGTCTTCTCCCACAAATCACCACAGTAGATAGTGCCCATGGCTCACCATCGGATACTGTATAACCAGTGGTAGGTGTAGTAGTATTGGTAGAAGATTTGTAAAGAGGGAAGTTTGTCACTGTAGATGTATTAGCCGTATAATACCCATCACTGGTTCCTTGCCATTTCATAGCCGCATCACTTTTGGAATCTGTAAAGATTGTGTACTCAGGTGTAAACGAAAGACTTTGTGGATCGCGATTGTTGTAAACACCATCTGAATCATGGTCTCTCCCTTCATCATAGACGAGACTGTTTACTGTAATTTTACCATGGTTTGTTCCGTCTGTGTAAAACACACTGTTATATAACCATTGTTCTACGTTTGAATTCGTTGGTGCCACTGTAATAGTACCGGATGTCACCCCTGTCGTAAGAGGATCCCATTCCATAGTACCTACAGATGTATTCGAGTACACGTTTATGGTAGCTCCGCCCGCTAAAATATTGAGCATAATCACATCTTCAGGTTCCATTTTCAGTTCTGGATTTGTTCCGGAGAGAGAAGAATTTGTATAGGTGTTTGTGTAGATATCTGTGTTCGCCGTGAGTGTAAGACCAGCACCTACATCAAACGCCCATGTCTTTGCTACAGTTGGTGGAGTAGATGTTTCAACATTACTCATGTTGATTGGCAAACCAATATCCTTCAACAATCCAGCACTCAAACCGGTTATGTAATCACCACCCGTTGCGGTGACAACTTCGTCCCATATTCCCAAATACGTTTTACCATTTATGGTGCGTTCAAGTGCGCGTCCTCCGTTTGTGTAATCATCCCAGTGTGCCAAATCTCCAGCTTTAAATGGTACTCCTTCAACATCCGAACTGATAGCAGATCCAAAGTGGGTTTTATACCAAGTAAGTGCATTTGAACCCGTCCAAAGATAGTTTTCACTACCTTCGGCACCTGGATCTGTTGGATGTTGAATCGCAAGTCCCGTGTTACCGTTAAAGTTTCTACCTATAATAGCACTAGTTGAACCAGTTCCTATAGCGTGTAGACCTTCGTGTACCAATGTCATCTCCGTATAGTTTTTTGGTGCCCCAGCTTTGTCATAAATGCTGTCATTACCAGATACAGATGTACGACCAGGTGCTTTCCAAGTGATCGTACCCGATTCGGTCCATCCGTTGTACTCGAAACCACCTGGAACAACGGTATAATCACTCGAGGTTGGTCCACCTGTCGCCGCAGAACTTAATGCTGCGTTGTTTGCCATTGTCATCGTCGTATCAAAATGTAACTCAGCGACTTCCGCCGCAGGTCTTCTTCCTGTGAACAAATTTTCTATACGTGCAAATCCTGCATCTATATTTTCCCTGTCAATCTTAGCTGGAAATAACTGATCGGGATCCAACCAACGAATCTTGTACCTTGTAGGTAATGCTGTATCATAAGCAATGGTTAATGTACCCTTGTTTGATTCTTTACCATCTTCGGGAATATACCAATACATCGTGTCTGGACACGTATCTGGAACTGTCCATGTGGTGTGCGAAGAAGATGAATACTCAATAATACCAATTTCCCATACAACAGCGTCGGTGGCTGGTGAAGTTGTCTGTGTTGTAACTTTGACACCCGCACTAACAAACGAGGGTACACCACTGTAATCAAACTTATATGTTTTACCTCTGTATATAGTTGATATATTTAAGAAAGGTGAAGTACCATTGAGTGTTAATACAATTGGATTATTTGGGGTTCCATATGTACCAGACCCACCTCCACCTCCACCTCCACCTCCACCTCCACCTCCACCATCAACAGCCTCAACCACAACATAACGCTTAATAACACGAGAAAATCCGTGTGTATCAGTTGCTGTGTATGTTACATAGTAAACACCTGGTGTAGTTGGATCTAAATTTGAATCATCAACAGTAACACTTCCAACTGCTTCTGAAGAAGATGCTCCCAAATCTGAGTACGTAGCATCTTGGTTCATAGAAACATTCGAACTTCCTGATAAATCTATCTTCGGACCTGCATAGTTGCGTTCCAAATACACTTCTGGAACTGAAAAGAGTCTTGAAATGATATTCGTAATACTATCAACTTTTCTCTGATTACCTGATTCCCTAAGTTCATCAACAACTTCCTGAGCTGTTTTTGATCTAGGTTTGTATCTATAAATAGGCTTCCTGGTAATCACAGAAATCAATCCATTATAGGAATAATTATTTCTTCCCATTCCTATAATAGACATACATT
>Ga0181574_10000516_pt1 | contig 35603 bp, 25 predicted proteins | sample 101ome_24_FD_145600 | JGI IMG/M metagenome (GOLD analysis project Ga0181574, IMG submission 145600) | Coastal salt marsh microbial communities from the Groves Creek Marsh, Skidaway Island, Georgia - 101410AT metaG (spades assembly) | ecosystem: Environmental > Aquatic > Marine > Intertidal zone... | reverse complement strand
GGTCAGCACCATCAGAGACACCGTCATTGTCGGTATCCTGTTGGTCCACCGAGCACCCAACCCCGTCAACCGAATCACCCAACGCTGTATTAGGACACTGATCCAGGCCATCACCAACGCCGTCACCATCTCCATCCAGATCAAACTCGACCGAAACCGTTCCCGCGCTACCGGGTGATACCGGGAAAGTGCATTGAGTGCTTACCACTCCACCACAGAGCCCTCCCCAGCCCACGAAGACGGAACCGGATCCAGGTTCAGCACCGATTGTTTCGCTAGTCCCCTCGTGCACGATTACGGTGCAGTCAGTTGAACAGGTTTCAGAGGGATTGTTAGCATCGAAAACAAAGCCCGATCCACTCCCCAAGAACTGAATATCAAGCGAGAAAACCTGACTGGCGGCACAGCCTTCCAAGTCCACCTCCGCGCCGGCAGGTGTCATGGGGCAGAGATCGGCATCATCGGCTACGCCGTCACCATCCGTATCAAGCTGGGCCAGCGCACACCCGTTGGCATCTACCGCTTCTCCAGCCGGTGTATTTGGGCACTGATCAATCGCGTTGTTTACGCTGTCTCCGTCATCGTCTAATTGACTGGGAGAACAGCCCACCGAATCCGGTGTCTCATCGAAAGGGGTGTTGGGACACTGATCAACCGCATCGCTGACACCATCATCGTCCGTATCGGTCTGACTGGCGGCACAGCCATTCGCGTCTACCGCTTCGCCTGCCGGCGTGTTCGGGCACTGGTCGATCGCGTTACTAACGTTGTCATTATCATCATCAAGCTGACTCGGGGAGCACCCTGCGGAGTCCACCGTTTCACCCGCCGGCGTGTTGGGGCAAATGTCATTGCTGTTACCAACGCCATCCCCGTCGTCATCTAGCAGATTAAATGTTGCGGTTACCCCATTGGGGAGGGCGCCAAAGCCAGCGCCGTACGCTGTCAGTTCACATATAGTTGCCAGCGGGTCCGCGCAGGCATTGCCGCCACCGGGCTGATTCCATCCAGCAAATTCCGAGTCTGGAGCGGCGACGGCGGTCAGTTGAATCGGCGATGTGTAGGAGCGAGAGTAAGTATGCTGGCAACTCTGGCCAGCGGAGCAGTTTATAGAGCTGTCATTGCTGGATACTGCACCTTGGCCGGTCCCATTGACTGTCACCGTTAGGATGGGTCCAAAATAAGCATCGACATATTTCACACCGCCAAAGGGAAGTGTCTCAATCAACGGTGATAAAGTGCTTCCCGGAGCTCCGTCGATCCACCATTCGATGAATCCCCAGCCTGACTGCTGGAGAGCAGTTAACTGCACGTCGTTACCCGCCACACCAATAATTTGGCAATCGCCGCCTCCTGAGAGGGTGCAAGTTTTTGTAGGCCCACCCGACAAGGGGACCAATTCCACTTCACCGCCCCCATCAGGTATGGACACCTCAATAGTTCCGCCCAGAGCGATCACTTGTGCATGACTTGGCACAGCAAGAGAAAGCCCGACAAGTATCAGGCAGCCTGATAGAAACGCTTTAGGTTTGGGGAACAAAATAAAAATCTCCCACTGCATCTCCCGCCCCTTTCACAGCCTTATAGGTAGGCTGTATCGGGGCGGTGCTTCCACCCAACTCCTCGCGCAGCCGCAGAAACAAGGCTGGAGCCGGCAGGACTTCATCAGACCTCTCCAGCACGCTAGCTAGCCCTGTCGCAAACGCCGACAAGCCCTCGGCATTAGCGTCACGGGGAAAATCTCGATTGGAGCTAATAAGCAGCCGCGAGCGATTTTCAAAGCGCAGATCGATGTAGGAATCCGAGACGAGAAGCTCAGGTTTCATTGCGAAAAAGAACGCCGGCGTCTCCGCGACCAGGCCTGCGAAGGATGAATCGGCGATCACCAAAATCCGGCGGGCGGGTAAGCGCGCTAAATGTGCCCCTATTTGAGCCACAGGTAGCCAGTATGTATCAGTTGGTGGCCTGTCGGCATTTACGGGTAACCAATACCCCACCTCCATACTCCCGTCGGTACGCGCGTTTCCGTAGCCCGCATAATAAATAAGCAAATTATCGCTGGGCGCAAGCTTTTGATGAAGGTCATTGAGTGCTTCAAGAATAGCGATATCGTCACCATTGTCGATGCGGGTCACCTCAAAGCCGTAGCGGTCGGCGAGAAGGTCAGACATACGGCGGGCATCGCTTGGAGGCGTCTTTAAATCAGCAAGAACACGATGATTGCCGTTTCCTATAACCAAGGCGAAGAAGCGTCCAAACTGACGCCCATCTCTCTCAACCTGACGCGCGCTACCTAAAGTGACAATTCCACCAGACACATCACGGGCTGCTGGCGCAGGTACATCATCCAACATGGCCAGCAGGGAATCCTGACTGGATAATAAAAGCTGGTTCTCGTCTGCCAGCAAATCACGCTCGGCAGTAAGACTATCGATTTCACCTTGCTGGGTCGCCGCGAGAAGAGCTAGCGTCTCGGTCTCCGCCTCAGCTTGTGCCAACTTTGCTGCGTTGTCGGCGCGCTCGCCCGCCACTTGCTCCGCAGAGATTAGTTGTTGGTCATCGGGCATATCCCAGGCGCGGCGATACCAGTTAATGGCGGCAACAGGATCGCGCTCAACACCGCGACCCGTATCGTAGAGCACCGCGAGGTTAACCTGTGCTGGTTTGTAGCCAGAAGTAGCTGCACGCTCGTACCACAAACGAGCGATCTCGAAGTTCGGCTGGGTGCCCAGCCCGCGCTCGAAGATCTCGCCCACGTGATTCATTGCTTCGAGGTCACCCTCCTCGGCCGCAGGCAACCAAACTCGGAGGGCAGTCTCATAGTTGGCGCGATCCCAGGCCGTGTATTCACCGCCGCGAATCGCACAGTCGCTGGCAGTGGTGCGGATGGGTCGACGGGGCGTCATGTAGGTCCTGTTACCCAGCCTACGCAGCTGCCCGGGCAGCAAACAATCCACCACGTAGAGATCTGACGACTGAATTTCCCCAGGCCGGTCTTCATCTTCCGTGGCCACCGATGAAGTCGCTCCCGTGACACCTAGAGCAAAAATCAGTGCGCAAAAAAGGCCCGCAGCAGCAGCAAGAATGCCCAGATGGAAAGACCTATCTCGAGCGGAATCAGCGGGCTTTATGGGCTCCATGCCAGAGGCTCTACCGTACAATTTACATGAGTGTAAATAACCAGAAGCTATAAAACCAGACAAATTTAATGGGCCAATAGCTCCTTGATTGCGACCAGGTCCTCATGATTGACCAAGTAGGGGTGGGCAGACAATAACTCGACGGTGGTGGCCAAAGACGTCCTGTCGAGCACTGCAGATTGTTCGGATGTTTGCCTGCGCAACGTCTTCATTAACTGGTCGATGGCATCGAGCAAATCCGGATTCCAAGGGTGTATCAGCCACGCCTCCTCGTAGTACTGCCAGCCGCCCATAAGGTCGCCACCGAGGGTGTGCTCGCGGCCAGACGCGAGCGCGCCACGGAACTGGCTTTGCTCGAGAGCCGTTAGCTGGTCAAAAGGCACATCCGGCGCTGGAGGCCCCTGACTGTCCAAGTACCAGAGCGTTGATACCGCCAGCAATAATGCTGCCACACTCGCTAAAAGCCAGGTCCGCTGCTTAGCACTGGACAGGGCGGCCTGCATAGCGCCCGCATCCTCCGTTCGCCCGGATCGTTCAAAGGCAACCGCTGATTGCAATGTACGGCGCACGCGGGCTGGGACCCCTCGAGGCAGAGACAAGGGACTCATTTGCTCTTCCAGCGCAACATCCGCCGCTTCTCCCTCGTAAGGATGCTGTCCCGAGAAAAGCCACCAGCCAATCAGCCCCAATGCATAGACATCGTCGGAGGGATGGGGTGCTTCACCACGAATCATTTCAAGGGAAGCATAGCGGCGAGTCAGCGCGCCGAGGCGGGATACATCGAAACTGTCGCCTGTCAGCGAGCCCGCCGCCAGACGCGCAATACCGAAATCCAGAATTTTAAGCCGGCCCTCTGATGTAACGAAGACGTTATCCGGCTTTAGATCCGAATGAATAATGCCTTGGGAATGCGCGTAAGCTAAACCTTCAACCATTTGCTTGAGCAGGTCGACCCGATCAAAGGTTTTGCCAGTGGCCTGCTCGAGATTCTCAAGTTTTGACAGGGGCTCACCCTTTAAAAGCTCCATGGTCATGAAAACACGATCACCGTCCCGATCGAAATCGAAAACCGTGACAATGTTGGGATGTGCCAATGCCTGCGTTTTTCTGGCCTCTCGCTGAAGCGTAACAAGGGCGTCGGGGTGCTCACTAAACGAGGCGCTCAAAAACTTAATCGCCACAATGCTGTCGGTATCGCCGGCTTCTTCACGGCGAAGATCCCGCGCGGTAAAGACGCTACCCATACCGCCAGCGCCCAACTGATCGAGCAAGACGAAACGATCCCGGACCAGCAGACCGTCCTCCCGCGCTTTTTTGACGACCTCACCCAGATCGGAAAGCGCGTGATGGGTAGCTGTGAATGAGGATCGCTCTATTCGCGTTGCCAGCTCAATCATCCAGGGATCCGTGGCGTCTCCCTCAACCGCAACCACGGTTTCATCGGTCACTACGGTTTTATCAGTCACAGCAGTGCCTCTAGGGCTTCAGACAAACGGCTGACCGCGGTGACCTGCAGACCATCGACCGTCTGCTTGGGGGCATTGCCTCTGGGGACAATGGCGCGCCGAAACCCATGCTTTGCCGCTTCGCTCAGGCGCTCTTGCCCCGAGGGCACGGGCCTGATTTCACCGGAGAGACCCACCTCACCAAATACCACCAAATCATTGGGTAATACCCTGTTGCGCAAGCTCGACACCACTGCAAGCAACAGCGCCAGATCCGCACTGGTCTCAACAACGCGGACCCCACCAACCACATTCGCAAAGACATCCTGATCGCCGACCATAATGCCACCGTGCCGATGCAGAACAGCCAAAAGCATTGCCAGCCGATTCTGCTCAAAACCAACAGCGACACGACGGGGGTTGCCCAGAGAGCTGTCGTCCACAAGCGCTTGTATCTCCACCAACAGTGGTCGGGTGCCCTCCCAGACCACCATCACCGTGGTGCCCGGAGCCGGATCCTCAGCGCGATCGAGAAAAATGGCAGAGGGGTTTTTTATCTCCCGCAGACCCTTATCGGTCATGGCGAAGACCCCAAGCTCATTCACTGCACCAAAACGATTTTTACTGCTCCGCAATGTGCGATAGCGGCTATCCTGCTCACCCTCCAACAAAACCGAGCAATCAATCATGTGCTCCAGCACTTTTGGCCCAGCGAGGCTTCCCTCTTTGGTAACGTGTCCCACAAGAATAAGAACAACGCCGGTTTGCTTGGCAAACCGAGTCAATTGCGCAGCACAGTCCCGTACCTGGGAGACACTGCCCGGGGCAGATGCAATCGCAGCCGAGTGGATGACCTGAATCGAGTCAACCACCATAATCTTGGGCTTGTGGAACTCTGCGGCCGTTATGATGTCATCAACATCGGTTTCCGCCATCAACTTGACTGCGTGGACCGGTAACCCTAACCGGTCTGCCCTCATGGCAACCTGCTGCGGGCTTTCTTCCCCAGTGACGTAGAGAGCCTCCTGTTGATCCGCCAAGCCGCATAAGGCTTGCAAAAGTAGGGTGCTTTTACCCGCCCCTGGATGACCGCCAATGAGAATTGCCGAACCGGGAACAAAGCCACCACCCAATACCCGATCAAGTTCCGAAAACCCGCTACTGAAGCGCGGCACCTCAACCAGGTCGATGTCTTTGAGTAAACGCACCTCGGCGGTCGAACCGGCAAAGCCCTTACGAGACCCCTGCCCGGCATCCCGACTTTGTTTTGCTGGTCCAAGCCGAATCTCCGAGATGGTATTCCACGCACCACATTCGCTGCACTGACCCTGCCATTTTCCGTAGTCGGCGCCACAATCGTTGCAGACAAAGGCAGTCTTGGCTTTGGCCATGGTTATAGCGACCTCAAATCACAAAAAATTTAACCGAAGGGTCAGAACAAAAGTGCACAAACCCCAGCGCATGGGTATGCTAGCAGAGATCACCGGGTAAACTCTGACCTTATGCCACCAGCTTCTCTCATTCCCGATCGTCAGCTGACGTTCTCCCCCGACTTGGCCGCCACAATCGGGCTGGAGGAAGCGGTGCTTATGCAATATCTCGGGCCATTACTACCTCGGGAATCGGGCCAGTGGCACCTGTTGCAATACCAAGAGCTCACCCAACAGTTCCCCTTTTGGACTCATGACCAGATCAAACGGGTGCTGGCCTCTCTTGAAGCGCTTGGGATCGTGACTCTCTCAGACCAAGAGAGTGCTGGTGGAGTCCAGATAGCGGCGGCTGGCTCGACGGGCCAAATCGGGATGCAAACAAACTCAGCCAAGCCATCCGCCCTCTCTGAGCCGCGAGGTTGGGCGCCGGCTGAGGGAGTTTTTGACATGCTACAAATGAATCATGGCATCGACCGCCAATTTGTCATGAAACAATTGGCTGACTTTGAGGTGGGCACTCTCGAGCACAGCCGGGACAGCCGATTTCGGCAACACGTTCTCGCCGCGTGGCGGCATCAACAACGGCATCACCAGGCTTTCGATGTGTCGGCGCCGCCACCATTTGATCAAGACTGGCAACCTAGCCTTGATGCTATGGAGATCATGGCCCGGTCGGGCGTGGACGAGGAATTTATTGACTCGGTCCGACCTGAATTCATTCTATATTGGCGCGAGCGCGGTGGACCGCCCCGCGAGGTAAACAGTAAATTTATTGGCTGGGTTCGCAGCCGCTGGACGCGCTTTCAGGCAGGTCTGGGACACAGCACGGAGCCTCGCCCAATGACCGCTGGATGGCAGCCCAGCGAGCAAGTGTTTGAGGTTCTAGCGATGTCTGGCATTGAAAGAGACTATGCACTCAGCCGGTTACCCGAGTTCAGGGTATTCTGGTGTGATGCGGGAGAACTTCAAACATCCTGGAACAGCAAGTTCCTTCAACACGTGAAGCACCAGTGGCGGTGGGATCAAGGACGGCAGCATGACAACGATCAAAGACGCGGCAGCGCTGGCGACAAACGTCGCACAAGGGACCTCGGCATCGCCGACATCCTCGGCAACACCGGATGGGCAGACTAACAGCGCCGATAAACAAGCGCTTGTCGAATCAATAAATCAGGTTTTCGCACTCTTCAGACTCAACTACCACAACCAGTTTCTGGCCGCCTACCCCGACTCCGAACAGCTCGGCATGATCATGCGCCTGTGGCGAGACGCGCTTGCAAGCTTCTCCCCTGAGACCATTCTGTCTGCGGGTCGGTTTGCGATAGAGTCCAGCGACTATCTTCCCACCCTTAATAAAATGCTCGGGTGCTGTCATCACGTACTCAGGGGAGACGGCATCCCGGCGCCCCATGACGCCTTTTTGGAGGCCTGCAGTAAGGCCTCGCCCAAGCACGAGCAAGTCTGGTCTCACCCGATGGTCTACTTCGCGGGCCGTGATAGCGATTGGTTTTTTCTCTCGTCAAACCCTGAAAAAGAGACCTTTCCAATCTTTAAGAAGCACTATGATCGCTGGCTTGCCCGTGTGAACCGGGGAGAGGTCATAGCGATTCCAGAACAAGCGGAACTTCCCGCGAGCAGTGCAACCGAAATGAGTGCAGATGATAGAAAAGAGGCTCTCGCAAGCCTGCGAAAAGACCTGTCGCTATAGACTTTTTCTAGATAGATAGTGAAGCGCAGGTGGGAAGGTAAGCCTGCCTGACTCGCTTACAGGTAATCGTCGTAATCTGATCGGGCGAGATTTTCAAAGCGGGTAAATTCCCCGCGGAACGACAGACGGCAGGTGCCGATGGGGCCATTACGCTGCTTGCCGATAATGATTTCCGCCACACCCCGATCCTGAGAGTCCTCGTGGTAAACCTCATCACGATAAATGAACATAATGACATCCGCGTCCTGCTCAATGGCGCCAGATTCTCGTAGATCAGAGTTAACGGGTCGCTTATTGGGACGCTGCTCAAGAGAGCGATTCAGTTGGGAAAGTGCCACCATTGGGCAGCGGAATTCCTTGGCAATCGCTTTGAGGCTACGGGATATCTCGGAAATTTCAGCAGTACGGCCCTCACTGGAACCAGCGACCCGCATAAGCTGTAGATAGTCGACCATTATCATCCCGAGGGCGCCGTGCTCCCTCGCCACCCGTCTCGCACGAGATCGCAACTCGGTCGGCGTTAATGCCGGTGTATCGTCAATCAAAATCCGTGTGTCTTTCAGCTTCGCCATCGCAGCGGACAGCTTGGGCCAGTCTTCCTGGTCCAGCTTTCCCGTGCGCACCTTGGTCTGATCGATCTTGCCAAGGGATGACATCATTCGTATCACCAGCTGCTCGGCTGGCATCTCCATGGAAAACACCAGGATGGGTTTGTCCGAATTGCCCGCGGCATTTTCAACCAGGTTCATGGCAAAGGAAGTCTTACCCATTGAGGGCCTTCCCGCCACGATCACCAAATCAGAATCCTGCAGGCCCGATGTCATTCGATCGAGGTCAACAAAGCCTGTCGTTAGTCCGGTAATGGCTCCGCCGGTATTGAACAATTCTTCGATACGCTCGAGAGCACCTTGCAATAGGGGCTCCATCCCTCGCGGCCCCCCCGACTTGGGGCCCTCCTCCGCAATCTGCATGATGCGACGCTCTGCCTCATCGATAAGCTCCTCAGCACTGCGACCCTCGGGATTGAAACCCGTATCGGCAATATCCTGAGCCGCGCCAATTAATTTCCTCAACACGGCGCGCTGATGCACTGCAGATGCATAAGCTCGTATATTGGCCGCAGTCGGCGTTGTCTCCGCCAGCTCTGATAAATAGGTATGACCCCCGGCGGCTTCAAGCTCCCCTGTGGCATGCAAGCGATCTGCGACGGTGACGACATCAACCGGCTCATTGCGATCAACAAGCGCGGCTATCTGCCGGAAAATTGCGCGGTGTTCCGGTCTGTAAAAATCGCTTGCGCTAACAAGCTCGGCTATAGAATCCCAGGCGTCGCTGGCAAGCAGAAGGCCCCCAATCACGGAGCGCTCGGCCTCAATCGACTGAGGCTGCATACGAATGCGGGCTATATCAGCATCCGCAGAGACGGGGTAGTTTGGCTGTAAACCGGGTTCGCTCATCGAGGTATCGGCTGGGAGTAGTCTGGTCCCTCAGGATACCTCAAGCTAGAGAGAAGTGGACCCCTCGTCGAAGCTAAATAGCACCGACAAGGGGCAATTGATCACTCGGGGACTACTGCGACCGCGATAGTGGAAGAAACATCGCCATGGAGTTGAACCATGATCTCGAATTCACCCAGCTCGCGGATGGCGCCCTCAGGCAAGCGAACTTCGGACTTATCGACCTCGACACCCGCCGCAGTCAGTGCGTCGGCAATATCACGGGTTCCCACAGAACCGAACAGCTTGCCCTCTTCACCGGCGGTAGCGGCGATTTCGACACGCTCCAGCGCCGTAATGGCATCAGCGCGTTTCTGGGCTGCCTCAATAGCTGCGGCGGCAGCGGCTTCCAGCTCCGCCCTACGGGTCTCGAACTTAGCAACATTTTCCTCGGTAGCAGGAACCGCTTTACCCTGAGGGATCAGAAAATTCCGACCGTATCCGGGTTTAACGTCAACCTTGTCGCCCAAAGCGCCCAGGTTTCCTACATTCTCCAGCAGAATAACTTCCATCTCGTCCTTCCTTATATCGGGTCACCCCGACCTTTCGTTGTATAAGGTCCGCGACCTTTCAATCCGACTTCTGTGGTGTCCAGCGCTTCCGGAAATCAATCCAGGCATCCGCCACGACCAATCCCAACAGCAGTCCCTTGACGGGATCCAAGAGGATCCACATCAAATAAAACACCACCGCACTACTAATCCCTCGACCAGACGCCGCCATATAGGCGTGCACTAGCGAGAGACCGCAAAACATCAGTGGCACCGATAGCACCAGTGCCCACCCGCTCAACCACGGCTCCTGCACCCAGACCGCCAATGCCAACAAACCGAGGCCTGCGGTCCACATGGGCGGTAAACGCAGGGCATGGAACTCCGTGCGAAACCCGCCAGGGTTGTAAAGCAAGGCCTGCCAATACCGTGCCAATAGCAGGCTCAACACCACCGTCACTGCATTTCCTGCAGCGAGCATGCCGGCGATCTGGCCCACTTCCGGTGCCGCTAGCAACAGCTCGCCGGATCCCTCCGCTGCCAAATTTGCCTGCAGCTGATCCAAAAGCGCCGCAAACATCTCGGCAAGCTGCGCCAAAAAGGCCTCTCCGAAGAGAATCAGGCTACCGCCAGTAGCCAATCCCACAACGGCGCTCGATGCTACCGCCAGCGATAAACTGACAGTTTCGCGCAGCACCACTGCAAGCGCATAAACCCCTAACAGCAACAGCAAGCTGCTGGGATCACCGCTAAACCAGGTCGCCACCGCGGCGGGCAACAACGCCCAAAAAACGATCCAACCGCCCGACCCCGGGCCCTGCCTTAGGGTAACCAGAGCAACCGCGGCGGCACTTATCCACCCAAAGAACAGACTTCCTGCTCCAAGGATGGCCACCGCCAGCGCTTGCCAGCGGCCGCGCATTATGAATTCAGCGAGGCCGCGCATCCTAATGTCTTACTGGTGTGAGTCCGTGTAAGGCAAGAGAGCCAGATAACGAGCACGCTTTACCGCGGTCGCCAGCTGACGCTGATATTTTGCTTTGGTACCCGTTATGCGGCTGGGCACAATCTTGCCGGTCTCAGTAATGTACTGCTTGAGTGTCTCGAGATCTTTGTAATCAATCTCCTTGACCCCTTCTGCAGTGAACTTGCAAAACTTTCTGCGTCGAAAGAAACGTGACATTGATTATTCCTCCACCATCTCTTCTGACTCATCGGACTCGTCGTCAGAATCCTGGTCAGCTGTGTCGTCGGCCTGACTTTCCGCGGCTTGACGCTCCTGGTAACGAGACTTTCGCTCCCGGTCTTCCTTTTCAGCCTTCATGATGAGGGACTCTTCGGTGACAGGATCATCACGCCGGATGACCAGATTTCGAATCACTGCATCGTTGTAGCGGAAGGTGGTCGTAAGTTCTTCCATCGCTTCGTTGGAGGCCTCTACATTCATGAGAATGTAGTGGGCTTTGTGAACCTTATTGATGTGGTAGGCCAGCTGACGGCGGCCCCAGTCCTCAAGGCGATGAACCTGACCGCCATCTTTGGTAATGACGCCCGTATAACGCTCAATCATGCCGGGGACTTGCTCTGACTGATCCGGATGGACCATGAACACAACTTCGTAGTGTCGCACTCGATCACTCCTCTTGGGTTAATGCTACCCGACCAAGCGGTGCAGCAAGGAGACGGGCTAAAAAGCCCAGCTAGTTTTCGTAGGGCGCGGAGTCTACAGGGGCAAAATTATGAATGCAACGCTTCAAAAACGAGGTTTTCATTGGCTCCTTGATCACTGCGTGCGCTGCCTGACCGCCTCGAACAGGCAAATTCCCGTCGCAACCGACACATTCAAACTTTCCACTGTGCCCACCATCGGTAATTTCACCAGAAAATCACAGTGCTCAAGGGTCAAGCGACGGATGCCTTCCCCCTCTGCACCCATGATCAGGCACAGTGGCCCCCTGAGGTCTTGATCGTAGACGGTGATGTCGGCCTCACCGGTTGTTCCCACTAACCACAAGCCGGCAGCCTTGAGTTTTTCCAGGGTTCTGCTCAGGTTCGTTACCCGCGCGAAGGGGATAGACTCGGCGGCGCCGCAAGCCACTTTGCTGACGGTGGGGCCCAGATCCGCGCTACGATCTTTTGGCACGATCACGGCATTCACCCCAGCGGCATCGGCGCTGCGCAAACAAGCACCCAGATTGTGAGGGTCGGTGACACCATCAAGCACCAAGACCAGCGGCTGGTCGATACCCTGCAGATGAGCAATCAGCCCCCGCTCGTCCAGCGCCTCACGGCCCCCCGACCCCTCAATTTTCGCCACGACTCCCTGGTGTCTCCCATCAACCATGTCATCAAGCTCTGCACGTGCGGTAAGGTTTACCGCGACCCCCTGATTTCGGGCCAAGGTCTCAAGGCTTTGAACCCGCTTATCCCGTCGGCCTTCCTGCAGCCAGAGTGATTGAATCCTGTTTGGCTCACGCCTCAGAATCGCTTCAACCGCGTGAAAACCGAAAATCAAGCTGCTCATCGGCGCTTACCGGTTTTTGAAGATTTCTTGGTGGCACCAGCTTTTTTCGCACCAGACGCTTTTTTCGATGATGACCGGGCGGCTTTGCCGTTTGCACTTTTTTTACCGGTACTCTTTTTGCCTGCACCGCTTTTCTTGTCTGGACCTCTTGAGCTCCCGGCACGCCCTCGCTCTTTTTCGGCGCCAGTCTCTGCTGCTGCCTTTGCGGTTCCTTTGCGGCGGGTCTTATTTGATCGCGACTTATCGGTCGAGCCCCCAACAGCCTTGCCCCGAGTTGCGCCAGTTGGAGCGTCCAGCTCCAAATCGATTTTTCGCTCATCGAGATCGACTCTGGCTACCACAACGCGAACACTGCCACCGAGCTGAAATACCTGGCGCGTCCGCTCACCAACGAGGCGCTGTTTGGTCTGTTCGAAGTGGTAATAATCACCGGGCAATGCGCTTATGTGCACCAGCCCTTCGATATACAAGTCACGCAGCTCAACAAATAAACCAAAGCCAGTAACCGCAGTAATCAGGCCATCAAAGGTCTCACCCAATTTATCCCGCAAAAATTCGCACTTTAGCCACGCCTCGACTTCGCGGGTCGCATCGTCAGCGCGGCGCTCGGTCACCGAGCAATGTTCCCCGAGCGCGGCCATATCGGCTCCCTGATAGGGGTAGATTCGTTGCTGGGGGATCGGCTTTACGCCGGCGATTCGCCTGACCTGAGGTGACGGCATATCAGACCGGATCATGTGGCGAATGGCGCGATGGACGAGCAAATCCGGGTAGCGTCTTATCGGCGATGTGAAGTGAGCATACGCCCCGTAGTGCAGCCCGAAGTGTCCCTTGTTTTCCGGTTGATACACCGCCTGACTCAGCGAGCGCAGCATCATGGTCTGAATAATCGTTGCGTCATCCCGATCGGCCAGCTGCGCAAGGACCGTTTGATAATCTTCGGGCGTTGGCTGATCCCCACCGGGCAGGTCGAGGGACAGCTCACCCAGAAACGCACGGAGGTTGCTTAAACGCTCGACGCTCGGACCTTCATGAACGCGGAACAGACAAGACAGCCCCGTTGTTTCAAGAAATTCGGCAGTGGCCACGTTAGCCGCCAGCATGCATTCCTCGATCAGCTTGTGTGCGTCGTTTCGATGGACCGGCACAATGGCTTCAATTTTCCGGCTGTCGTTGAAAACGATGCGGGTTTCTACCGTTTCAAAATCGATCGCGCCCCGACGCGCTCTCGCCGCACGCAAACAGATATACAGCTCGTGCAATCGGCTGATGTCGTCATAGCGCTCGGCTTCTACATCCGAATGCCAGCCCTCTTCAATGACCTCGCCAACCTGGCTATAGGTCAGCCGCGCATGGGAGTGAATGACCGCTTCATAAAAGTGACTCGCCGTCACCCTGCCACCTTTATCGATCTCCATTTCACAGACCATGGCCAGTCGATCGACCCTTGGCTTGAGGGAACAGAGACCATTGGATAGCACCTCGGGGAACATGGGCACCACTCGCTCGGGAAAGTACACCGAGTTACCGCGATTTTCCGCCTCCTCATCCAGAGCGGAGCCGGGTCTCCCGTAATGACTGACGTCCGCGATCGCTACCCATAGACGAAACCCAGATCCGCTGCGCTCACAGTAGACCGCATCATCAAAATCTCGCGCATCTTCGCCGTCGATAGTAACGAACGGCTTATGCCTCAGGTCAAACCGTCCCTGCTTGTCGTTATCGCTGGGTTCATCGCGCAATGATCCCGCCTCTCGCAGCACCGACTCTGGCCACTCCCAGGGAATTTGGTGGGCTCTGATCGCAATATCGATCTCCAGTCCCGGATCAAGATGATCCCCCAAAATCTCCTGAACCGCCCCTTTGGCTCCCAGTACCTTGGTTGGGTAGTCAGTGATTTTCACCGAGACCATTTGGCCCGGCGTTGCCCCCGCCTTTCGATTTGGAGGTATCAAAATATGTTGGGTAATGCGGGTGTTGTAGGGCATCAGGTAGCCAATACCACTCTCCTCCATGTAGCGCCCGGGTAGCACCTCGGTGCCACGCTCGAGGACCTCAATCACTTTCCCCTCTGGCCGCCCACGATGATCGATACCCGATTGGGAGATGAGCACAGTGTCACCATCGAACACCAGCTGCATGTCACGGGCACTTAGGAAAAAATCGTCGCCCCCTGTCAGGGGGGTGGCGAAACCGTAACCATCCCGGTGACCAATCACCCGACAGCGCACCAACTCGAGGCGCTCACTGAGACCCAAACGCCCCCGTCGATCGATATGTAGTTGGCCATCCCGCTGCATGGCGCGGACCCGGCGCCGCAGAGCATCAATGCCGTCCTCATCCGTAATACCCAAATGCGCGGCGAGTTCAGCGAGAAGAAAAAGCTGACCGGAGTCCTCAAGAACCTTGAGAATGACCTCGCGGCTAGTAATAGGCTTGTCGTAGCGCTCGGCCTCACGCTCGGCGTGGGGATCAATGATGGGCCGCTTTGTTGGTTTCTTCTTGCTCAAAAGTTATTTCCGTATTCAAGTGGGCGCCAGGGGGCCCAATATAGGGCATGACAAGGTTTTTTAATAAGGAATTCGGTCTCAAAGCCGCCAATAATTGTGCCGGCACGCCTGTCAAACCGCCATTCGCTTCTGCATCGTGAAATCACTCAGGTCACTGTCACCGTTCCCGGAAACAGCCAGTTTGGAACCCCAAGGGATGCCGTCAGACTCAACTTGTCGCTTTTGGAACACCTCGAGGGGGAACCGCGCGTTGAGAGCCTTGAATGGCACTGCTACGGTTACAAGTCGAAGGATCTGGCACCCGACCGCTGTGCGCGCGTTGGCCTCGGGTGATTCAAAACAAGACAAAACAGGGATTTATCATGAAAAAAATCGTAACAGCAGCAGCCATCGCCTTCTCCCTCACCTCAGTGCAGGCACTAGCGGGAACCCCCGTACAAATATGGAAGTGCGGGATGGAGGGCGATGTGACTGAAGAAGCCATCGAGGCGTTCGCCGAAAAGTGGGAAAAAGCTGCATCGGCACTGTCCGGCGGTGAAGGCATGAGCACCGAGGTCATGTTTCCGGTAGCTGCAGCAGCAGACGGTAATGGCACCGACCTCATCTACCGTGTCGAATGGGCTTCATTCGGTGATTACGGTAAGTGGTGGGACGCCTACCCTAGCTCGGATGCTGCAGAAATGGAGGGTGATTTACTCGCCTGCCACGGTAGCGCACTCTGGGAAAAAATGTAGTCGTCAGTTTCTTGAAACAGGGCCGCCTTTCGGCGGCCTTTTTTTTTGGCTCGCCCTTGAGGTTTAATCTCAGCAAAGGCACTCACCGATGGAGTGCAGCAATTACCGTCGTAGAGACCCGTTATGTCAAAAGTCTGGAGTTGTAATGAGTGGGATGCGCTGGAGGAGGTAATCGTTGGCACCGCCCTCAATGCACGCTTCCCTCACGCTGACCCAAGTACCAGGCTAGCTGAATACCCTGATCGATCCATTGACCAAATTCCCCAAGGACCTTTCCCGGATCAAATCATTGCCGAAGCAGAAGAGGATCTGGAAACCTTTGCCTCGGTGCTGCAGACCGCCGGGGTGACGGTGCGCCGACCTGATGCATGGGATCACAGTAAACCCTTTGGTACCTGTGAGTGGCAAACAACCGGCTATTACAACTATTGTCCTCGAGACATATTGCTGGCGATTGGTGACCAGCTGATTGAAAGCCCAAATGTCATCCGCGGACGGTCTCAGGAGACCCATAGCTACCAGTCACTTCTGATGGAGTATTTTGACTCTGGCGCCCGCTGGTTTAGCGCACCAAAACCGAGACTGCTTGATGAGCTGTTTGACGCGCCCGGAGATGAGCCCATCCCGAAAAATCTGGAGCCCGCCTTCGACGCTGCCAATGTACTGCGCTTTGGTCGCGACCTCTTATATCTGGTGAGCGCAACGGGCAATGCCCTGGGTGGACAATGGTTACAGCGCATTCTGGGAGACAGGTATCGAATTCATTTTCTGGAAGACGTCTACTTTGGCAGTCATATCGATTCTACGTTGGTGGCCTTGCGGCCCGGCCTTGTGCTTGCAAACCCTGAGCGCCTCAGCGATGACACTATCCCCCCGTTCCTGAAGGAGTGGGAAGTCATCTACAGCCCCCCTATGGAAAATCAGGGCCGCTTAAGCGCGGACTACCTAAAGCAAGCGATCGGCAGCGAGTGGATAGATATGAATCTTTTCAGCATCGATCCAGATACCGTCGTCGTGGACAGCGACCAGACCCAATTGATCGCACTGCTCGAGAAAAAGGGGTTGAACGTCGCGCCAGTAAAGTTGCGTCACTCTCGGATGCTTGGCGGCGGTTTCCACTGTGTCACCTTGGACGTCCGACGACGAGGGGCCATGGAATCCTACTTCAAAGGGTCACCGAGCTGAAGCAGGTTACGCCATGTCACTGGTGATTATCGGTTGCACCTGTGTTCTAACCTTAACCACCATCGCCTGGTGGCGCTATCGATGGGTGCAGGATCATCCAGTATCGCCGCTAGATACCCACCCATACCGTCTACGAAACAGCAACACACCCATCCCGTGGGAGCGGACTCCCCATCAACGGGGGGTTCAGTATCTCCAGGAAATTTTTGAACGGTCCGCGCATCGGTACCCCAATTATCCAGCACTGACCGTGCCTGAAACCGGGGAACAACTCTCCTATCGAGAGCTTGACCACCGCGCGAATCGAATCGCCAATGCCCTGAGCCCTTATGTCACCGGCCCAAATCAGATCGTGGGTGTTTGGATAAAACAAGACTGTGCCGATGTTGTCGCAGCCCACCTTGGCATCCTGAAAGCAGGCGCCGCACAGGTGTTCCTAGATCCAGACGCGCCGCCCGGCATGCTGTCACACATGCTCGAGGATGCCGGGCCCGTCGTGATACTGCACAGGGGTGAAGAGGAGCCTGCAGTCCCCGGCGTAGAAAGTAGCGCGCTCCTCGATATCACAGGGATAAGCACTGGACCTGCCACCACCCGGCGGCCCTCATGGCTGAGCGCACCCGAAGAGTCGATCGCGTCCTTGTTCTACACCAGCGGTACTACCGGGACACCCAAAGGCGTCGAATGTGCCCATGCTGGTTACATTAACTTGGCAAATTCTTACGCCGATTATTTTGATCTTTGCGCGGGCAGGGACGCGACATCGCTCACGTCCTCCCTCGGTTACGATGGCAGCATCTCAGAACTTTACAGTGCATGGGTCTTTGGTGCGGAGGTGGTCTTACTGACCAAAGAGCAAATCCGCTCTGGCCCCGATCTGGTGCCTTTACTTCGCGACCATGAAGTCACCGCCCTGTTTTGTCCCCCGGTATTACTGAGCACCCTGAGCGATCAGCCCGAGAAGGATTTACCCTACCCCGTTTGCCGCTATGTCATCCCCGCGGGAGAGGCGTTCCCCGCCAACCTGATCGAGCCCTGGAGTCGCGCCAGGAGGCAGATCATCAATACCTATGGGCCAACCGAAGTGAGTACGGATACCAGCCGTCAAATGCTTCGCCCCGGCGAGCCCGTGACCATCGGATCGCCCTTCCCGGGGGTCGACTACTTCATCGTAGATCCCGACAACCTGACCCCGCTCCCTCATGGGAGCTGGGGAGAGCTATGCATTGGGGGAATACAGGTAGCGATGGGCTATCGCAATCTTCCAGAACAGACCCAGAGGGCATTTTTCGACCACCCCGACTTCGGTCGACTCTATCGGACAGGAGATTACTGTCGCGTCGACCCAACCAACTGGCAGGTGGAGTTGCAAGGGCGCATTGACGCGCAACTCAAAGTCCGAGGACATCGAGTGGAGGCGCAGGGGATAGAGTCGTATCTGCAGGATCATATCGCCACGATCGAGACTGCGGTCGTCGACCTGAGAGACGGCGAGTTGATTGCGTTTGTGCTGGCGCCCACGTTGTTGGAGGCCAACGAAATTCCAGCGCAAAGCGCTCGTGCAGCATCCTCTCCATGGACTGATGAAGTGCGGAATACAATGGCTGCGCTGTTTCCCGCCCATGCCATTCCCACCCGATTCTTTTTGGTGTCCTCGTTCACGCTAAAACCCCTGTCGGGAAAGATAGATCGACAAGCGCTGCCTCTAATACCCACTCCATCAAACCACACGGCAGGATCCCAAGTTTCGTTAGAGCAAGAGAAGGACATCGAGACTGTCGTACAAAGAGACGTACTTGAAATCTGTCGCTCGGTGCTCGGTAAGCAATTGACTCTGGATGATGATTTTGTGGCGTGCGGCGCACATTCAATAGCGATCGCGCAACTCAGCCAGCGGCTGCGTGCTGCCGGCTATTACTGCTCTGTGCGTTTGCTACTAACTGAAGCACGGTGCGCCAGAAAATTCTCTGAACGATGCACGGAGTACGGCTCAGAGTCTAACGGCGCGAGTCGGGAGAGCGAGATCACGGGCAAAAAGCCGCGCCCAATGTGTAAGGCGTCAAACCTGCTAACGCCGAAACAATTCAGCTTGCTACAGATGGTGGGCATCACAGCGCTCAGACTCCCAATCTGGATTTTTATTATTGGCCTGATTGTTCTGGGAGACCCCGAGGATGCGCTGCTCACCGGCGACCTGCTCAACCTCATCTGGGTCACTGCTGCTGGCTACCTGGCTTACATGACCCTGCCTTTACTGAACCTTGTTTGGGTCATGTTTCTGCGCCGCCTATTCAAAGGGCTCCTCTTCACGAATCTTCAGCCGGGCCAGTATCCGAAATGGAGCACCACTCACTGGTGGATCTGGTGGACTAATCGCCAGCAAAACCAGGTATTACAGTCGTTCTCGGGGTGGCTCAGAAGTCCGTCAATCTTCGCCTGGGCCCTGCGACAGCTCGGCGCCACGATAGGCCCTCGCACACATATTTCCCAAAGCGCGGAATTTCACGGGCCACTTTGTTTGCTGTCTATGGGAGCCGATACCACCCTCCAAAGTGGCGCACAAATCAACACACTTTTTTGGGAAGGCGAAACGCTCATTCTTAATCATGTGTCCCTTGGCGAGCGTGTGAAGATCGGGCATCGGGCCACGGTCGATGGGGGCGCGATTGTGGGGGCAGGCTGTTGGCTAACGCCGCTCAGCGCAGCCTCGGCAGAGGTGTGCTATCCCGCTGATCATCTATTGAGTGGCGTCAGCGCCCGCGCCGTGGGACAGGTGCAAACTCCCCGCAGGCCGCGCGAGTGCTTTCCGAACGTTGATGAACGGCGTCATCGCGGGCAACTGACAGGCCTGACGGCACAGATCCTCATGGATATTCTTCTCTTTAGCGTTCCTTCCGCCCTCATTCTGAGTACGGCGAGCCAATGGCTGCTGGGCGGGTTTTCGACAATCGCCGACGGCGGGTCAGACTCCTCGCTGTCAGGATTGATAGGGGCTCTGTTGCTAACCAGCGTCATTGGCGTGTGGATAAGTCTGGTCTTGAGTTCGCTGCTTGCCTGCGTGTTTATTCGCCTGACCGCATCACGGCCAGGTCTTATCGTGGGGACGTCACTCAAAGGAATACTGCTTCGCTATCGTCAACAGAAAATGAATCAGATCCAGCGGCTTTGGACCTGGACCCTGCTCGGGCAGTATTTCAGAGCCCTCGCCGGCGTGCACTTTGAACAAGTTGGAGCCACCGAGTGCGACGTGATGGTGAACACGGTACCCGAAGCCCTCTCAACCTCTGCGGATGTGTTCATGGCACAGGGATGCCGCACCAACAGCCTTGACGAAGAGGGAGACTTCCTGACGCTAAGGCCTCTCCGTCTTGGCCGGAGCGCCTTCATCGGCAACAACAGCGTCGCGGAGTCGGGCGACCTACCCCACAGGCTTTTACTGGGCGTTTGTACACCTATTGGGGATGATAGCTACCGACAACAGTTGCGGACGCGGACCGGCCCTCCGCTTGTCGTTGCAGGAAATCCTCCTCTCACTTTTGGGCAAACCGGTGAAAGTGATACTGGCCTTGAGCAAAAACCAGGGTGGGGATTGTTCATGCTACGGATCACGATTGGTGACCTTCTGGGTGTTGCCCTCACCCCTGCCATGCCCTTTATTCTGGTTTCGGTGCTCCTGGTGGTCACCTCACGCCTAGGCTTGAGCGAACTGCCGAGTGCAATAGTCTCGTTGCTTGCCGCCCCGTGGCTTCTCACCCTGCTTGCCCTAAGCATTAAAAAATTACTGGTACCACGACCATGGGGTAGACACCACGCCACGCCCTTTTGGTCGGTACGTCACTTCACCTACTTCTTTGCACAAGACTGTTTTTTTCGGTGGGCCGGGCCGCTACTTAACACGATGGCCGAGTCCTCTCTGGGGAACCCCTTGCTTAGGGCATTCGGCTGTCGACTGGGTTCGAACGTCTTACTGCGGGAACCCCTGCAAACCTTTGACTGGCACGCCGTTGATATCGGCGCCAATACCGTTGTCGATGGACAACTGCAGCTGCACAGCTTCGAGAATCGATTGCTTTCTATCAAAGCATCCACCGTTGGCGCAGGCTCCGCGCTGAATGCAGGCACCACACTGATGGGAGGTGCAGAGCTTGGGGAGGGCACCACCTTAGCCGCTGGTTCACTGGTATTGAAAGAAATGATGTTGCCTTCGGGCTTCCATGTGGGAAGCCCCGCGGAGCCCATTGCGGTCGAGGCAGGGTCATGATGCACATATCCGTCTCTCTCGCGAACAAAACCTCTGACGCCATTGATCAGTATCAAAAAGCCGATCTCGATGCCTTATTCGCGCAAGAGACCCGTATTGAGAAACGTACGGTCAACGAAACCCCGGTGACTTTTTTTTGCTGGTCAGCGAAAGACGATGAAGCGCTAACCCGGGCCTGTATATCTCACCTCAGTGCGGCAGAAGAGCGAAAGGCCCGGCAACTCCTGAACCCCAGAGACCGTCACCGTTTTGCCCAACGGCGCGCGCTGCATCGCTGGCTAAACCAAAGGATTAACCGGCTGCATCCCCTTCAAATAGTCGGGGATTTGGAGCAGCCCAATTGCAGAACGAATGCCTGCCACACATCTCTCGATCAACCACAGCTAGACTCTCCCCGACACGCCATTAGCTGGACCACCATCGGAGACATGTGCATCGCGGCGGTAAGCGAGGCGGCAAGTCTTGGTATCGACGCCGAAGTTCCCTCCAATTCAATCGACTTTTTATCGATCGCAAAGGAAGAATTCACTGTCATTGAATCGGGACTTATTGAGGCCCGATTGCGAGTAGCAGGCAGTAACAGTGAGAAGGCTGCGGCGTTTAGCGAAGCACGAGAGCTGTTTTTTCGCTTGTGGCGCTTAAAAGAAGCGGGACTCAAATTTTTCCGGCAGGGGCTACAGCAGGGGTTGGCCTCGCTCTGTTTTAGAAAAAATGATAATGGAGAGCTTGTTCTGCTTCATCACCCGTCGGCATGGGAACAGGCCCACGGCCTCATCCCGACCTTTTCCGAGATCGACATTTTTGGTCTTAACCTTGCCGTGGCCTTACCCCCAAGGGACGACGAGAGCCTTCACTCGCCCATCGCCACAACCACTCCATAGGCCCCACTTGAAAGGTCTGAAACCAAAGCCGGGCAATCACTAGCTGAATCGCGTAGGTCGCTACGGCGAGCAGGAGTAGTGATGCGGGTCCCAAGGCATACGCAACACCAAACCCCGGGCCATAGAAAACGGCCACGATGACCACGGTTTGGAAGAGATACATGGTCAAACTCATTTTCCCCATGGCTTCCATCGCCTGCACAACACCAACGCCGGCGTATCGGCGCGCTAACAGAAGCACTGTCACGAACCAGCCAAACACAAGACACAAGGTAGCTACCGCAAAAATGGCATCGCCCATCAACTGTAATGAAGTTGAAGCCAGCGCCTCTCCAAAGGGGTTGTAGCCGCGGGTGACTGACAGCCACCGCTCAAGCCCCATCAGCGACATACCGATCACCCAGACCCCCGCGGCAAATTGGCGAGACCGCCTCCCCGCCTCGAGGCACCGCTCAAGCATGCCGACCCGCGCAAAAACATAGCCACATAAAAACATGGCAAGCACCACCAAACCCGAGTCTGGCCACTGATAGTCTGCCCATGGCACTTCGGGTAGGGCCTCTGCATGCCAGGCAACAATTTCCTCTAGGTGGTCCGCAACATAAATGCCGTCATTACGGTCCTCCTCGAGCCATACGGCAGCTTCAGTTGGATCAGCGGGGTAGCCAGGCTCCCCACGGTCAGGACTGAAAGCATGGGCAATTGGGAATACCAAAAAGAGAGCAAGCGCTGTGATCAGTAGCACTTGGATGGGTAAACGGTGGACGAGCAACAGGACTAGCCCCAGCTGGGCATACAACATCAAAATATCGCCTTCAAAAAACAAGGCGTTGAGAACCCCCATCAGAAAAAGAAAAAGCAAACGCCTAACCACCACCCAAGAGCTGGGGTCGCCTCGCCATTGCAACCAGCAGGAGATGCCAAACAACAGGCTGAACAAGCCCCAGAATTTGGATTCGAAAAAAATATGCTTAATAGACCAAGCAAGCTGATCCGTTGTCGACGTCCAGGCACTTGCGTCTCCACCGAAAGCAAAAATATTGACCAGAAAGACCCCAAAGAGGGCAAAGCCTCGCAGGACATCTACTTCGGGGATTCGATACCGATTCTCTAGCGTGCTAGGGACGAGGGCCTTCAAAAGAGAACGTCCCACTCCTCGTCCACCAGTTGAATGCGGTGACCGACACCTAATTCGATCGCCCTGTCGTAAACCATTTTTGAAACCGCCAGATCTTCAATAGCCAGACCGAAGGGGTTGAAGAAAATACGCTCCTCGGGTGATTCGCGACCCGCCAACTTGCCCGCAATGATCTCTCCGAACTCGCCATGAATAGAGTCCCGATCGACCAGACCCTCGCGATGCATGCGGGCAAGGACTCGATCCGAGTGGATGCACTGTTCCCAGTCGTCGACAACAATCTTGTCCGCAAGACCCACCATGGCGAAGGTGGGATCCATCAACGAGACGTTGAGGAACAGCGAACCCTCTTTAAAGCATTCCGGCGTTACCCAGGGGTCAAAAGCCGTGGTGGCGGCAATACCGATATCAGCCGGGATGAGGGCCTCGTCGAATGAGCTTACGGCCTCCATAGCAATATTGAGTCCCGTCATATGATCACAGAGGGCATGCGCTCTTTCCGCACTCAGATCAAACACGCGAATCGTTGAGATATCAGGAAACCATTGCTTTATGGCCCAAACCGTCAGGGCACCGATCCGCCCGGCCCCAACCAATCCCATTGTTCTCGAATCGGCTCTGGCAAGGTAACGAGCGGCCAATGCCTGCACGACAGCGGTGCGCATTGCGCTGATCAGACCACCTTCCATGATCGCCAACGGCAAACGGGTTTCGGGATCGTTGAGCACGATCACAGCATTTGCCCGAGGCAACCCCCGCTCCGGATTTTGATGGGCACTCGCAACCCATTTGAGACCCTCGATATCGAAAGGCGCGCCTAAATGCCCCGCCAGCCCAATGATCCGATCAGCGACATGAGGACACTCGGGTCGCTTCAAAAAACTGCTGGGTGGCGCGGTAAAGGTGCCGGCTTCATGGGCTATGAGGCAATGCTCAAGCGCCGCACCAACCCGATCAATATCCGTGGCACCGCACCGCTGCAGGTCTGCCTGAGTCAGTAAAAGCGACGTGGTATCAATCAAGGGGTGGGCTTTTCGTCAAAAATCTCGGGCACATTAATACCACGGGCGGCCAGCCAATCGGGATCGAATTGTGTCTCGGTGTAACGGCTCCCATGATCAGGAAGGACCGCAACAAGATTATCATCGGGCCCGTAGTGCGCAGCCACAATGTTACGCATAACATGAGCCGCGGCGCCTCCTGATCCGCCCACCATAATCCCATCGGCCCTCGCTAGCTGAATTGCAGCCCGAATACTCTCTTCAGCATGAACGTACACCACGTGGTCTACAAAGGAATCGAATTCAGGCCAGACGTAGTTGCCCGGAGCAATGCTCGTACCCATGCCATTGAGATGACGTGGACCTGCCCCCTTATTACATGGCAACGCCAAGGACCCCTCCTCATCCACCAGCCAGAAATCCGTGCTCGGGGAGTACTCCTTAAAATAGCGCGCCACCCCCATTGAACTACCGCCGGTGCCTGCGACCATGACTATGGCACTGACTTCGCCATCCAGTGCATCCAGAATTTCAGGCGCCGTCGTCGTCTGATGAGCAGCGACGGCCGCTGGGCTGTCGTACTGATCCAGGTAGACCGCGTCGGGATACTCAGCTTTTAAAGCTTCAAGCCGCGCCAAGCGGGTGAGATGGTACCCCCCCGTCTCATCGCGCTGATAGACCTTGATAACCTCAGCACCGAGCACCTGCATGCAGCGCTCGGTCGCGGGGTTGATCTTGGCGTCTACCAAACACAAAAGCCGGTAGCCCTTGACCGCACAGACCATCGCCATGCCAACACCCATATTGCCCGAGGTGGCCACGATCACTTGGGCACCCGGCTTCAAGTCATGATGCTGCTCGGCCCACTCGATCATGCCCCTAGCAGCACGGTCTTTCATGCTACCGCCCGGATTGGTGCACTCAAGCTTGCCAAAAAGATTTGGCCCACCGGGATCAGCAAAGCCCGATAACGCGATTACCGGAGTCGCGCCGATGGCATCGAGGACTGACGAACACAGTTTTGGCATAAGTAGGCATCAACAAAACGTCTGGTCACGGTATGCCTGTAAATGCCCGCTTGCAATTTTCCATATGCGACAACATTTTTTGCCCAATTTCGAGGAATTGGCGCCAAGATTGACAAGCTTTCGAGGGAGTTTTACCCTTCGCGCCCTCTGGTTCTCAGAGTTTCCCGCTGCCCAGGTGGTGAAATTGGTAGACACGCTAGCTTCAGGTGCTAGTGCTCGAAAGGGCGTGGAGGTTCAAGTCCTCTCCTGGGCACCATCATCCTCATCTATCGAACAACTAATTTAGGGACATCAGCCTCGAGCTTCGACAAGGCAGGAGGACTATTCCAGCTGCGCGCCGGCGACTAAAGCGTCAAACCTGACGATCTGGTATGTTACTTTCCAAGATTGATTTGCTTGGCACTTTTGGAAATCTGAAATGGTAAGAGACAAGCCGGTTTTGACACGGCTTACAAGAGTCTTACCCGTGGTGTTGATGGTTTTGGCTGCCGTCCTCGCAAAGGCAGACACGTCCTCGGTTTTCTCTTTAGATGGAAGAAGTGATCCTTCTAGTAAGGACTTGTATGCCCCTACTCTTGAAGTAGGCGATCTGCTTCAGGTCTCAACCAGTCGTGGGCGCACTTACGATGTAACGATTGCACGTTCTACGCTGTCCTCCCTTGGTAATCGATCTTTGTCGGGTACTACGGAGGGTAACGGTACTTTCGTGTTGATCATTACTGCCGACGGTCAGATGCAAGGCTCATTGGCGGTAGGTGCCGACTTTTACACAATCAGTTCTAAGAATGGGTCGCCCCTGTTAGTTCAGCGAGAGTCTTCAGCACTGCCGAGGCCCATTGATGAGGCTGTGCCGGCTCCGCAGCTGCGTCTATTTGAACCAACCGAACAATTACTCGAGCTAAACCCCAGCGACATTAAGACTCGCTCATTCAATGATGAGGTGAAGCAAAGAGTCTCGGCTGCGCGTGATGAAGCGACTTATCCAGTTTACAAGGCTGATACCGTGATCGACGTACTGGTTTACTACGACAGCAAAATGGATACCCCAGAAACCACCGTCGACTACCTGTTTGAGTACAGTAACTTTGCCTACGATCGGACCGGAATCGCCTTAACGCTAAATCTAGCTGGGCTTATACCGGTGACCATTAACAGTTCGCAGGATAACACCACTGTTTTGGATCTACTGAGAGACAAAGAGTTTCCTTTCACATCTGCTGACGATGATAGAGAGACATTTAACGCTGATCTTGTTCACGTTGTGAGAGTTGATAAGGAGAATAACGATGAAGAAAACTGTGGACGGGCAAGTTTGAGTGTCGTAGAAGGCTGGAGCTATCGTGCTTGGGCTACTGGTGTCACTGAATGGAATCCTGCAGATGGCTCTGGCTATTACTGCGGAGATAGAACATTCACCCATGAAATAGGCCACAACTTAGGTGCGTTACATAATCGAGAAGAATACGAAGACCCAATATCTGCCGCTTACTCTTATAGCTATGGACAGGTACGGTCAGCTGTTTTTGCAACTTTAATGGCCTACACACGCAATGACGAAGCAGTACTTGCTACGTTTTCCGACCCTTCTAATTCATGCTTGGGATTTCCTTGTGGAGTTCCACCGAGCGAGTCAAATGCTGCGGATAACAAAAGAACACTGAGCAACACCAAATTTATTGTTGCTGGTTATGAAGGCAGAGATTTCGACCATGCTGCTGTTCAGGAAAAACCTTACTATGGCTCTTGTGCGGATGAAACGCCTTTCCAAGGGGTGCTGTTAGGGAACTCCTCTCAATATACTTTAGAAGCAAAAACCACAGTTTTTCTTAGGCCAGATGGTTCCGTGTTTGGCGTAAAGGAATTTGATGCGGGAGAGTTTGTTGTCGAGCCGGGACAAAGCTACGGCTGGGGCTTTTGCGCAGAGGGGACGGACCAACCGCTCGGCAGCCGGGTCACTGAGGTCTACTTTACCTACGAGAACCCAGACTCAGGTGAAGAAATAGAGGGCACCCACATCTTCTTCGACGATAACTACGATGGCGAATACAGCATCGTTCGAAGTGCTGGTGGAGCCGGCGGTTCAGTCGTGGGAAATCCGTCCGTACATGTACGAGTGGATGCAGAGGTAGATATTAACTTCGAGCCAGATTATGGCTATAAACTCGCTGAAGTCACGGGCACATGTCCTGGCTCGTTGCACTACAACGTTTACACCGCTGAGCCAATTTACGGCGACTGTTGGGCTGTTGCTCGTTTTGAGGAACTGTACACCAGTGACAAGGCAATGGAGCGAGTCAAGAGCTTGTTTGACTCTGTGATGTCCGTGAGGGGTAAGTGACTTTTTCAGTTCGACTGGAGTAGCTTCCCTAGTCATCCCCAGTCCTTAAGTGTCTGCACAGAAACACTTGTATAGACGACAGTGGGTAGCTTCTTCTTTTTTTAAAATCAGCTTCTGATGTGTGGCAGCGGGATCACTGGCATGAGCAGGAAACTTTAGAGGCCCCCCGGGGGCTTACTTGCTAGAGTGGCCAGACGAGGAGAATCATGGGGATGGCAGTGATCACTACTAAAATCTCAAGAGGTAGCCCCATTCGCCAGTAATCGCCGAAGGCATAGCCACCTGGGCCCATAATCAAAGTGTTGTTCTTATGGCCGATGGGCGTCAAAAATGCACAAGAAGCCGCGACCGCCACAGCCATGAGAAAGGGATCTGGATTTACTTCAAGACGAAGTGCAACATCCAAGGCTATCGGTGCGGCGATAAGCGCCGTGGCGACATTATTGAGGACGTCTGAAAGAGTCATGGTCACTACCATGAGCGCCGTCAAAATCAAAATGATGGGCCAACCCTGTGTTCCGCGAACGAAAAGATCCGCTAACAGTTCCGTACCGCCACTGACTTCTAGCGCCACGCTAATGGGAATCATGGCGGCGAGAAGTACGATGACCGGCCACTCTATTGATTCATAAACCTGAGACAGTGGCACGATATCGAGCAAGATGTAGAGGAGCGCGACACAGGCGAGTGCAATGGGTAAATACACGAGCTCAAAACTGGCCAGTCCAATGGCACCAGCAAAGAGGGTTATAGCCCAGCTCGCTTTATCCCGTTGAATCACGTCGAGTCCCCTGGGCGCCAACGGCAGACAATCCATCCACTCCACTACATCATCTAGGATGTCTTCTGGACCCAAAAATAAGAGCAAATCACCTGCTTGAATGGGTGTTCTTCTGAGTCGCTCGCGAATCTTGACGCCGTTACGTGAGATGCCCAGCAGAATAACCCCGTGGCGATACCGGAGGCGTAGATCGAATTCGGAACGGCCGACTAGACGCGACGTCGAAGGCACGGCGACCTCGCGCATGACAGTGTTTCCCGACACAGCTTTTGATGGACGGTCTGAGTCTGTGTAACTGAGAGCCAATGCGCCGACAAGCGCATCGATACCGTCCGGTGCGCCCTCGACTACGATGCGATCATCGCCCTGTAGAGCTATTTTCGCAGACATGCCGGGAAGACGCTCACCGTCACGTATCAAGCCGAGTATTTGCACGCCAGCTTCGTCTGCTGCTGCGTTGAGCGTTTCAAGGTGCTCACCAACGACCGTTGCGTCAGAGGGAACCCTGAGTTCCGCCAAATACTGCTCTAAATCCTGAGCCGGTGAGTTTGTTCGGTTTGCGGATCTCGCGACTGGAATTAACCGCCACCCGATCAGTGACACATACGCGATGCCCACTGCGGCGACCGCTACGCCCACCGGGGCAAAGTCGAACATTGTGTAGGGTGCGCCAAGCGCCTCCTCGCGGAAAGTAGCAATCACTATATTGGGTGGCGTACCTATGAGGGTGATCATTCCACCGAGGATTGAGGCGAAAGAGAGGGGCATAAGAGTCAATGCGGGACTCCGCTCGGCCTTTTGTGCAGCCTGGAGGTCGACTGGCATCAGCAGCGCGAGCGCTGCCACGTTGTTCATCAATGCTGACAAGCCAGCGGACACCCAAGCCATAAGCGCGATGTGCTGTCCAATCCGCCGAGTGCCGTTAAGCAGTGCAGTGCTTATCAGTTCAATCGCACCGGAAAGGTAAAGACCCCGACTTATGATAAGCACCAGCGCAATAATAATGACCGCTGGGTGTCCAAACCCCGAAAAAACCCGCTCCGTCGGGATAAGCCCCAGTAAGTAGGCGGTTAACAGTGCCCCGAAGGCGACAATATCGTAGCGATAGCGACCCCAAATCAGAAACACGAATAAGGTACCGATCAGTATAAATAGCATGGCCTGTTGTGTATTCACATGAAGTCTCGGGTCGATCCATCGCTATGTCGTGGGCTGGGAATTCATAACGGTATTGCTCTCACCACCATCACACACTCTCTGCCTTGAGTTCTGATCTACCTACTGAATATGGTTTCACTAAATCACGGCTGATCACACCCAATGGGATAGCGCATGATCCGGCCTGAGTTTCCCGGAGCAGATCCGAAGTGGTGAAAAGCTAGTTAAGGAAATCTGAGCCATGCCAGGGAAACGATACAACGCCGAAGAGATCATTCACAAGCTCCGTGAAGCAGTGCGCGTTTGCATAGTGCTCTAGCGAGAATACTGAACTTTAAGTTTGCTGCGCTGGAAGTTCGAATGATCTGGGAACAGAGTGTGGCCTCAGATGAAATATGACCAGCTTAGACGCACTGAGGGGCACGATGTGGTGCGGTATTGTCCATTTTTAATCGTTGAGGGCCATCGCCCTGCCGATACCGGTGTGTCACCCTCTACGTTCAAAAGCCTACAAAACAATAAACCGGCCCTATCATGTTGAGAAAGAAGCGATCACTTTATGCATTTGTATTCACAACGGGCTTGCTCGTCGCCTGCAGTAGCAGCAATGACACCCCTGCTCCGCCAGCCCCACCCGTGGCTGAGCCGCCCCCGGAGCCCACGTATCTAGACATCGTGTTGCCCACGGTTGAACTTCCTCCCGACGAGGGTGATATCGCTCTGCTCAGTACCTTCTTCAGTTTGGAGGATGCGGGGTTTGTTCAAGAGGAATTCTTCCTATCGGGAACCGCTACCTCCTTTACCAGTCTGAATGAATTAGGTACCGACGGGCGATGGGAGGCTGAACCAGCTGAGGAAGCTGACTACAAAACCCGTGTGGTCGTGTATAGACCGGCAGCTGCCCAAGACTTCAGCGGTACCGTGCTCGTGGAATGGCTCAACGTCACCCAGGGTTTTGACGTGCCGGTTGGCTGGGGCGTAGGCCATGTAGAAGCCCTCCGAGACGGGCACGCCTGGGTTAATGTGTCTGCCCAGCGTATCGGGATTGAGGGGGTCGAAAACCCACCTTTGCCGCTCGCTTTAAAAGATGCCAACCCGGTCCGATACGAGTCGCTGGTGCACCCCGGGGACTCCTTCTCTTATGACATCTTTACTCAGGTGTCGGCAGCCGTTCGTGACACCAGTCCCGAGGGAATTATGGGCGGGCTTGAAGCCAAGATTTTAATTGCCGGAGGAGAGTCGCAATCGGCGTCAAGACTGCTTACTTATATTAACGCGGTACAGCCGCTCTACGGCGCCTACGACGCGTTTTTGGTAGACAGTCGCTACGACAGCAGCCAGCCCCTGTCGCAAGAACCTTTGGTAGAGATCCCTGCCCCCGAATCCGTCACATTCCGCGATGACATTCCCTTCCCCGTAATCAATCTACAAGCCGAAACCGACGTGATTCCTCTGGGCGCAGTTGATGAGCGGCAACCGGACAGCGAGTTCTTTCGTCTTTGGGAGGTGACCGGCATTGCCCACAACGATAACTATCAACTGGTAACGGGTCGCAACGATACCGGTGCTGACCCCAGTTACGCCGTGGTGGTTGAAAACAACTCTATCCTCGGTTTTTCCGAGTGCGATAAGCCCCTTAATTCAGGCGCCTACCCGTGGGTCTACATAGCGGCGCTCGAGGCGCTCGAGGTTTGGGTTCGTGACGGGTCGCCCGCAGGTGAAGCCGACCGGCTGGCAACCCTCGATGATGACTCTGATTACCAGTACGATGATCACGGCAACGTGCTTGGGGGCTTGCGAACCCCTTACGTAGACGCACCCGCGGCGAGACTGTCAGGGGAATTAAACGATGGCGGAGCAGGTTGCCGGCTCTCGGGAACCACCATGCTGTTTGACGCCGCCACGATGGCGAGCCTGTATGTGGATAAAGCGGGCTACGTGTCCGCAGTGAGCGAAGCCACCGATCAAGCGGTCGAGCGCGGCTTTCTCCTGCCCCCCGATGCGGAGCGCATCAAGGCGGCGGCTGAACTGCAGTGGGATGCGTTAAACCTGTAATTCGCGTCTTGATGGCGGCTTTACAAGGACACCGAAGAGGCCCTCTGCTGTGACTCAGTAAACGAGCCCACAGAGCTTGGCGACACTTACCTGTGGGTCCGTTGTGTTCAGCTATTGCGCCCCGGCGCCTTTGGCGCGACACTCGCGCCAACAACAATAATGAGTGATGTTTATGGCCATCCCCTCTCACGCCAAATACGTCATTATCGGTGCTGGAATTCATGGGCTAAGCACCGCTTTTCATCTGGCTCAGGAGCTCACTAACCGCGGCACAGGATCCGGGAAGGACATTCTGGTCGTGGATAAATCCGGAATCTGTGCCGGCGCCACGGGAATCGCCTGTGGGGTAATACGAAACAACTACTACCAACCCGCCATGCGGGAGCTGATGGCCCACTCGGTGAAAATATGGGAAAGCGACCCCGATACCTACAGCTATCACCCCGTCGGCTATATGCAGATTAGCTGTGAATCGATGCATGAAGACGTCGCCAGCATTTATCAGCAGCAACAAGCCATTGGCTATGACTCTACTTTCGTAGAGGGTGCCGAGGACTGCACCCGCTACATGAAGAGCCTTTTTTCGGACTGGCGAGCCGAAGGTATTACCTCGGTACTTCACGAGAAACCTGGCGGCTACGCTAATAACTCCCGCGCAATGGTCGGACTCGCCGGCAAAGTGGAAGCGCTGGGGGTTCGCATCCTGACCGGTATCTGTGTCACCGGCTTTATCAGTGACAACACGAGGGCAATCACCGCTATCGAGACCGACAGGGGTGCGATCGGCTGCGACTACTGCGTCGTGGCTGCGGGCCCCTGGGTGCGCCACCTGTGGTCTATGCTTGAACTGCCGATGGAGATCGGAATTCGAAACCCCGCCACTGGCGAGATTAGTGAAGACATCCCCATGTGGACCTATTGGTCTTTGCAAGAGGGTACGCTCGGCGTCGACCCCAAGCTGCAGGTAACCAACGACGGGGCAATGCCTCCCGTCATTCACGTCGACACCGATGCACCGCTTTACTCAGATGAGGATGGACGGCTCATTACCGACGAGATGTGGGGTATCTATTACAAGCCCGATTTTCACTTTGGTGGCGTTCAGGGGGGTGCCGCGCCTTTCATCATCGACAAATCTGCGGATTGTTTTGCCGTCGATCCTTATGGTCCAGCGTCGCCCGAGTTCATCGTCGGACCCGAGTTTTCCGATCTGTGGGTATCCGCGCTGTCCCATTGCCAGTCCCGATTCTCGGGCACGATTCCCCAATTCAAAAAAGAACCCTCGGGTGGCATCGGCGCCTTCACTCCCGATAGCTTTCCGGTTTTCGACACGATGAGAGAGAACTGCTTCGTCATCGCCGACTCCAACCACGGATACAAAATGATCGGCGTTGGCGCGCTGGTGGCTCAAGCGATTTGTGGTGACGCGCCCGAATTACTAAAGCCCTTCAGATTCTCTCGATATGAAGAGGGCGACCTGCACCCCGTATCAAACAGCCCCTTTCCCTGGAGCTAAGCATCATGAACAAACCCATCTCAGTAGCAACGGAGGCCAAGGAAGGGTCAATGACGCTTTCAAGCCAGGGATTAGCCAACGCCTGGTACACCGAAGAATCCCATTGGATGCGCGAGCGTGACCACGTGGTGGCGAGGACCTGGGCCGGCCTTGGCTTCTCTTGTGACATACCCAATGTTGGCGACACGACGCCCGTTTCCTTCATGGGGTTACCCCTGCTCATGCTCCGAGATGAAGGCGGCAACATTCGCGTGTTCCATAACGTCTGCAGCCATCGGGGTATGCAATTGGTGGTTGAGCCCGGTAATAAAGGGCCAATGCTCCGCTGCCCCTACCACCGTTGGGGCTACGATCTTGGTGGCCAGCTTAAGGCCACACCCAATATTGGCGGTATGGGTGTGCACGAAGTTCCGGGCTTCGACTGCCTCGACCACGGTCTCAAGGAAGTGCGCTGTGAGGAATCCATGGGGATCGTTTTCATCAATCTGTCGGAAGATGCACCGGCGCTTGTCCACCATTTACAGCCCATGCTTGACCGATGGCAAGCTCTCGCTGGGCACGAGTTCGATCAGCGACTGACTGCGGACTGTGAGACGGGTCGCCTCGAGCTAACAGTTGATAGCAATTATAAGCTCGCCATTGAAAATTACTGTGAAGCCTATCACCTACCTTTTATTCATCCCGACTTGAATACCTACTCACCCCTTAGCGACCACTACAATCTGATCGTCGAACCATTGGCTTCAGGACAGGGTACGAGAACCTACGACTTGACCCGCGGCAATCAGGCACCCCTTCCCGCGTTTCCGGATTGGTCACAAGCGCAAATGAAAACGGGCGAATACCTTTCACTTTATCCCAACGTGCTGCTGGGCATTCAGGCAGATCATTTTTTCGCCATCATCCTGCTGCCCGAAGCCGCTAATAAAACCCGGGAGCGTCTGCAACTCATGTATGCAGGAGAAGCCGCACTGGGTGAGCAGTATGCCGAGCGCAGACAGAATCTTCTCGAGGCCTGGAGTATCGTTTTTGCCGAGGACGTGTCGGTAGTCGAGGGGATGCAGCGAGGGCGGGCTTCCCCCGGATTTTCGGGAGGTGTGTTCTCGCCGGTTCTGGACATCCCCACCCAGCACTTCCACAACTGGTTTAGCCAGCGCCTCTCAGATCAATAATCAGATCATCTACTCTATTCCGGTCTAAACTTAGCCGGTAGCCCGTCAGAGCCCTCAAAAAAAGGGGTTTCTTCCTATGTCTAGACGCGGCTATCACCCTGTCAATTCGCACCAAATCGCCATAAGTTTTCATCAAAATCGCTCGTGCTTGCGGGCAACACTAGTATTTTTATCCGATAAGCGTAATCTGAAGTTGACTGGCCACGGATGGCAGAGAACGGTGCGAAAAATGACTGCCTTGCGTGTTAATTAAACTTACTTGCACATGGAGGTGAACCTTGGGCAAAGCTTCAATAACAACAAAAACAACCCATTCCCGCACGAGCGGAACAGACAATTCAGGAATCATAAATAACTTGCAATTAGGGGATTGCAAACGGAATGATGGTCTTCACCATCGCGAGAGTAAGCATCGCAACAAAAGTAACTTGTTGCGAATCTCCCCGCCTGACGATGACATTGACTACGAACAAATTACGACCTTAACCCGCGGAGCCGCCAATAGGTTTTCCAGAACCACTCTAAAGGTTATTCAAATGTTGCTGGCAGGGGACCTCAGCCGACTGCGCTCAGACATAATTGCGGACGAACTACGGATAAGCCCAACGACCCTGAGACGGCGACTTCGCGCGGATAGTGTGTGTTATCAGGAGCTGTTGGACTGTGTTCGCCAATACCGCTGTGAAAAACAGTTGGGACAGGGCTGGCTACCGGGTAAAACTCTGGCCTGGGATCTCGGCTACGCGGAGGTGAACAGTTTTTACCGCGCGTTTAAGCGCTGGACAGGCTTCAACTACAGCGACGTAAAGATGCAGTTTGTGTAATCGTGAGCGGCTATAACTTCCCCGTCAGATCATAAACGACATAACCCACCCACTCGTGGATTGCCCGGGAGGATCGGGCCAGCCGGTCATAGGTGGGCAGCCAGCCTGGTACCAACGAGTCGGCAAACTTCGGTATTTGGTGGTCGGTCGCTGCCCCTGTAACCTGCAGGCCCTCATTCTGAAAAAGCGTTATCGCACGCCTCATATGCATCCCGCTGGTAACTAGCAGGATGTGGTTGTAGCCGGCGTTTTTCAGAAGACCACCCGACATAACGGCATTTTCATGGGTGGTTCTGCTGTTGGGTTCCAACAGAATAGCCGATGCGGGTATGCGCAACCCTTTGAGCGTCTGAGCCAGTAATTCCGCCTCTGGAATGTGCTCTGGCTCAGCACCCCCTGAAATGAGAATCACCGGAGCTTTGCCGGCGAAGTACAACTCGGCAGCTGTGGTAAGTCTGTCAGCACTGTTGTTTAAATCCCCTCCGCGACCAAAACGGGATTCCCCACTGCTTGCCCCACCCAACAAAACAATAGCATCCGCGTCGGGTAATTCTTCCGGTAAGAACGCAGGATGTCTTGCTTCAAGGGGTGCCACCAGAGCATTGGAGCCAAATAGGGTGGCTGGGAGGTAAATAATCAAAAAGCCCATCAGAGCCATCAACCAGCTGAACCCCCGTCGACCCACCATGCCGGCAAGTAGAGATATCAGCAAAAACAATAATCCCAGAGAGAGGGGATAAACCAACAGGGAAAGAATTTTAGTCAGGGTCAGCACGCTACTCAATCA